>Ga0255216_1000208_pt1 | contig 14665 bp, 15 predicted proteins | sample Miss_Atlam_RepA__FD_189934 | JGI IMG/M metagenome (GOLD analysis project Ga0255216, IMG submission 189934) | Freshwater microbial communities from Mississippi River, Louisiana, United States - Miss_Atlam_RepA_8d | ecosystem: Environmental > Aquatic > Freshwater > River | place: USA: Louisiana... | reverse complement strand
CGGCCTTCGGGAAGTGCTGCCACGGCGGCACTGCCGCAGGACGGCGTGGCCGCCGAGGCGCTGAGCCCGAAGGAACTGGAACTGCTGAGCATGCTGGCGGGGGCGCGGGCTGGCCTTCGCACCAGTCGCTGGCACCGATTCAGGCTGTGGGCGGCCGCAGAACGCAAGAGCGCTCGCCCATGGCGATCACGACCTGCTTGCAGGGCACCGCGGTGACATCCCCCGCCGCCACCCCGTCGCCCGGCTCCTCGGTGGTCTGGGCGCTGGTGATCACGGTGACATTCGGCAGGCTGTCGAGCTTGCGCTGCAGCATCGCGTCGGCGCGCAGCTTGAGCGATGCTTCAAATAAATACAAAATGTATTGTTGTTTTTTTTACGATAGTTTTATTAAAAAAAGGGGCAGGCATGCTGATACGGTTCACGAGCGATGTAGCAGGGCCTTTCATCATGCTGGGCGACAACGCCCTGCCGCTGTTGCGCCTCATGGGCATGAGCGGCAGTGAGCAGGGGGCCGTGAGCGGGGAGGACCTGAGGCAGGCCTTGCAGCGCCTGCAGACGGGCCTGCAGCGGACAGCCGACATGGCAGACGGCCCCCCATCGACAGGGGAGGAGCACGAGCAGGACGAGGCCGTGCCCGTCAGCCTGCAGCGCCGAGCCCTGCCCCTGCTGGAGATGCTGCAGCGGGCTGTCAGGGATGACGGCTATGTCATGTGGCAGCCGGATTGAGCCAGGCGGTGCCCGGCGCCCCCACCTTCTTCATTTCATCCCAAAAAGCAAGCGATTGAACGATTGGCAGCTGATGCACGCGGGGCGGCGAGTCCCGGCGGACATGGCATTCTGCGCGAATCGTGATGACGCGCCTTCAGAAGCCCGATTGTGCCGGTTAAATTTTAGCCATAGACTGAGACTTGGTTAAAACTTGATCGAATTCTGGAACGCGACAAAATACGCAGACCGGGCTCGACAGCGCTGACCGAATTCTGAAAACAACAAAAAGAGGATCCAGAATGCTCCGACCAATACCCAGCAAGCGCAAACTCATCACTTCCGCCATCATTCTGGCTGGCATGACAGTCAATGCCGCCGCGCAACAGGCCTCGCCACAGGATGAACCAGAAGTCGAAGAAGTCGTCGTCACCGGCTCTTACATCCGAGGCACCCCTCTCGACGCGCCCTCTCCGGTCACGACCGTTGACCGCGCCTCGATCGAGGCACAGGGCGCCGCCCAGATCTGGGATGTCATCAAGAATCTGGAAATCAACTCAGGTTCCTTCACCAACGAAGGCTCTGGCGAGGGTGCCGGACTGTCTGGAACAGCGAACGTCAACCTGCGCAACCTGGGTGAAAACTCCACGCTCACGCTGGTCAACGGCAAGCGCCAGGTGGCAGCAGCCACCACCACGCGCAGCGGCGGAGAGTTCGTCGATATCAACACGATTCCCCTGGTCATGGTGGAGCGCGTCGAGGTGCTGACCGACGGAGGCTCCGCACTGTATGGCTCCGATGCGGTGGCCGGTGTTGTCAACGTGATCATGCGCACCGACTTCGAAGGCCTGGAAGTGTACGGCGATGTGCAGGCGCTCGACGCCTACAAGTCTGCCCAGGACCGCACCGGCAGTGTCATCTGGGGCTGGGCCAGTGACAGCGGGGACACGCATTTCGTGCTCTCGGCCGAGAAGTTCGAACGTGATCCAGTGGGAGTGGAACATGGGATCTTCTATGACGAAAACGTCGAATACACGGGCGTCGTCGGCGGCATCGCGAACAATGTGTCGGCGACCATGGCCAATGCCGCGTTTGGTTCTCGACTCAATCCGGCCTATATCAACAGCGCACTCACAGCGCAGAATATTGCGGAAGGCGGACCGACCACCCAGGTGCTGACGGACCCATTGTGCTCGCAGCTCAAGTCGGCAGACGGCCGTCCCTTCTTCACCGGCACCCGCACGGAGCAGCGCGGCGCCAACACGGGAAACTGTCGCGAATTCACCGAAGAATGGAATTTCATGACCGTGGGCATGGAGCGTGACAGCTTCGCTGGCGCGTTCAACCACAGCTTCAGCGAAGAACACGAATTCTATTCATTCTTTCAGTACTCGGATTCCAGCATCGAGCGCGCCGATTCCGGCGCCAACGGCTCCCGCGGACCGACGGTTTTCCTGGCGGCTCCGGGCTCACACGTGCCCACCTCCGCCGGCTATGCCATCGGTCAGACGGCGGAGCTGGGCTATTTTGCCAGCGCTGCCGGCCTGACCCGGCCGACCAGCATACCCAACGTCCCGAATGCGCTGGCCAATGGCGGACTCAACGTCCCCTTCTACGCCAGCGTGCAGCGCGGCAACACCCCGCGCCAAGGGGGCAATGCCAACATGACGAACACGCAGACTCTCGGAGGACAAGCGGGGGTGCGCGGCGAATTCACGGCCTTCAATGACCGGGAGTTCAACTACGACGTCAGCTACTCGTGGAGCGGCACCAGCTTCGAACAGGACTATCAGACCTTCCAGCGCGATCGGGCGGAGCTTGCCGCGAATGGGCTTGGCGGACCGGGCTGTACACCCAACGGGCGTGCCGATTTCAATTTCCGCGATGCCCCCGGGCCCTTCGGCCAACGAGCGCTGAATATCTGGGCGGTCAGCGGCAATTCCTATTACAACGGCTACACCCAGACATTCTTCCCCGGATTCGTGTTCACCACCCGCGAAAGCCTCTCACTGGCACTGACCAGCAACAACCACGGCCAGGGCGGCTGCATGTTCTACAATCCGTTCCTGACTTCCATGACCAATCCGGCGCTTGCCAACAATGAGGCGCTCATGGAGTGGATGAATCCTACGGTGCGTCGCGTGGACAAGCGCAACAAGCTGGCCGTGCTGGACGCCGTTGTATCCGGCGAGCTGCTCGAACTGCCCGGCGGCATGGCGCAATTTGCGGCCGGCGCGCAATACCGGGAGCAGAGCAACAAGTCCCGTGCGCCCTATCTCAATGTCCCGGGCATCCCCAACGCCATTCTGAACTGGGGCAGCAACGGCGCACCCAATACGACGCACTATGTCAGCAACAACTACGAATGCTCCTATTGCGCATTCACCTATGACAATGAGCGTGACGTGAAGGCGGTCTTTGCCGAGCTGTCTCTGCCCTTCATCGAGAATGTCGAGACCCAGGTGGCCGTGCGCTACGAGGATTACGGTGGCAGCATCGGGGCTGATCTGACGCCGAAGATCGCCATGAGCTGGCGTCCCGTCGACACACTGCTGGTGCGTGGCTCGTTCTCCCAGTCATTCCGCGCCCCCAATGTTGGCGTGGTGGAAGAAGGCCTGGAGTCCTCCAGCAATACCTTCCGCGATCCCCTGCGCAACCAGGCTGTGCGGGCCGGCATGCTGCCGCCGACCAATGCCAATGCCCTGGCCAACTTCACCTATACCCTGGGAGGACCTGCACCGGATGTGGGCAACGAGTATGCCGACACCTTCAGCACGGGATTCATCTGGACGCCGGGTGGGGCCCTGGAAGGTCTGAGCGTGAACGCCGATGTGTGGCGCTTCGAACTCTCGGACAAAGTGTTGCCGCAACCGGGCATTTCTGCGATTGCCAAGGAAATCGAGCTGTTCAAGCAGGCCGCGGCGAACCCGGCCAACTACGTGCTCAACGGCACCATTCCGGCGACGCGAACCGGCCCGTGGGCGGCCATGGCCCAGTACACGCCCTGCGACCCGCGCGCCCTGGCGACCCAGTATGGCAACGACCCGTCGACACAAGGTGTCGTCGGTGGTGTCACCGGCTATCGCAACGTCGTGGCAGGCTCACGCCTGGACTGCGTGGTCAACCCCGCGGCTTACCAGATCGAAGGGGTGGTACGGACATTTGGTGTCAACACCGGTGCCTTGACCACGACGCGTCTGAGTACCATCAACGCCGGCAACATCACGGCCGACGGTATCGATCTCAAACTGGGCTACCAGTGGGAGAACTCCCTGGGGCGCTTCCGCATGGCGGCGGAGTACACCCACGTGCGTCAGTACACGCTGGCTGACGTTCCAGGACTGGAGCTGGGTCTGCTCGAAACCGGGATCTTCGACGCAGCCGGCACCACAGGGGATGGCAATCTCGTGCGCTCTCTGCCGGACAACAAGGGCAATATCAGCCTGGCCTGGATGCGAGGGCAGCATGGCTTCTCGATCATCACGCGGATGATCGGCTCCTATCGCGACATCGCCTACGACAACACGTATGCCACCGCAAACGACGAGGTGCGCGCCGTGATGCGCAAGGAAATCGACAGCTACCAGAGCTGGGACCTGCAGTACAACTACACGCATCAGTGGGCGAACGAAGCCCTCGGCACAACGATCGTGACGCTCGGAGCGCTGGACGCGTTCAACGCCGACATTCCCTATCGTGAGTCCGGCAGCATCAACTACGATGCGGGCGTGTTCGACGGCAGGGGCCGACGCCTGTACGCACGCGTCCTGTTGCAGCTGTAGTGAGCACGGCAGCGGGGTTCTGCGACATGGCAGAGCCCCGCTGTTGCAAGACAGACCCGCTGGCACCCGCCTCAGAAGCGGAAGGTGTACTTGAACTTCACGCTCAGGTCTGACTTGGCGGAATGGAAGCTGTTGTCCTTGTCCTTGTCCTGCAGGTTGTAGTTCAGCACGATGAAGCCCTCCTGGCCGGCCCGCGGAATCCACTGCAGCCGCGTGTTCACCCCCACTTCCTCCGACAGATTGTCGTACTGCACCAGCGACACCCAGTACAGCGTGGACGAGAACGCCACCTGGGTGGAAAGCGAGGTCAGGCGCGTGATGAAGTCGCCCTGGGGCAGCGCGATGTCGTTCCAGTCATAGCTCATGGACATCACGAAATAGCGTGACTGCGTCCAGGACAGCGAGCCGTTCAGGTTCTGCCGCTTGCCATTGTAGAAATCGCCCTGGGTCATGCTGAAACGCCCCGAGAACTCGCGCTGACCGGCGGTGTTGAAGGCCAGGGTGCTCTCGTTGAAGGAGTAGTTGCCGGGCTGGATCAGCACACGCCTGTCCGGCGCGTTGTAGACGGCGAAGGCGTTGCGCACCACTTCCTTGTTGGTCTGGTATTGCAGGCTCACGCGGTCACGGGAATGGGTGTCCAGTTCCAGCAGGCGGAAGGCCAGCACCTGACTCTGCAGCCCGCCGCCGATCACGTTCACCTTCTGCGCGTCGATGCCGGTGTAGGCCGTCTGCAGGAAGCTGTCGCGGAAGAAATGCGTGTAGCCCACCTCCGCCGTGTAGTCCTGAATGTTGGCGCGGTTGATATAGCCCATGGCCGGATTGAAATTGGCCTGCACTTGCTTGAAGCCCACGCCGCCGCGCAGACCGCTGTTGTTGGGCGAGCGCAGCGCCAGGCCCCAGGCCTGGTCGTCGCCGGTCAGGCCCGGCGTGTCGGAACGCTGGAACCAGGCATCCGCCTCGATGGTCTGGCCGCCGGCCAGGCGCGTGTTCTGATAGCGGAAATCCAGGCCGTAGACGGAGTTGTCGCGGTTCGAGGTCGGGTCGCCATCGGTGAAGATCATGCCCACGCTGGACTCGGCCAGCACATTCGCCGACACCCGGCCGATGAACAGGTTCGAGCTGTCCACAGCCCCGAACTCGTCCTGCTTGATGGCCAGGGTGCCGATGTTCCAGCGGCCCACGCGACCACTGATGCGCCCACCGTATTCGATGTCCACCGGCGCGCCCGTCTGGCTCAGGCCCAGCTTGCGCGAGAAATAGGGCCGCGCGTTCTCCCGCGCGGCGCGGGACTCTGCCGAGTTGCCGAACCCCCCCCCGATGCTGCCGAACTGGAACAGGTCGGAGTCGTTCAGGAAGAAGTCGCGTTTCTCCGGGAAGAACAGATTGAAGCGGGTCAGGTTCACCTGCCGGTTGTCCACTTCCGTGGCCGAGAAGTCCGTGTTGATGGTCAGGGCCGCGTTGAGCGAGGGCGTCAGGCGGTAGAACGCATCCAGCGACGGGTCGGTCTGCGAGTCATTGGTGTTCAGCGTGAAGTTCTTGCTGCGGCTGGTGCTGAACGAGGGCACCAGGTCCAGCCCCACGCCCTGATCCATGCCTTCCAGGCCCGTCACCAGCCCCGAGATGCTGGGGTTGTAGGTGCGGTTGTAGCTCACCCAGGCCATCTCCTCGCCGCGGCGGCGAATGCCACGGCCGAAGTTGAAGCCCCAGGTGTCGATGCTCGGATCGAAGGGCAGGGACTTGAAGGGAATCTCCAGCTCGGCGATCCAGCTGTTGCCATCCACGCTGGTGGCGGTGTCCCAGATGGTGTTCCACTCGATCTGGAAGGAGTTGACGCTGGTGTAGAGCGCCTCATGGCGCGCGGCATTCAGATTGGTCTCGAAGCGGTAGCCGGTGCGCTGGGTGTTGAAGGGGTCGAGGATCACCACGAGACGGTCGTCCGAGCCCATGCCCTGGCCGTGGCGGATCACCGGCGCGGCGATCAGGTGCGGCTCGCTGTCGTACATGCGCGCGGCGATGTACATGGCGTCGTCGTCGTACAGCACATAGACCTCGGTGCGCTCGCTCGGCTCGGTCTGATTGCCGGGGCGGATCTGGTGGAAGTCGGTGATCGGCTCGGCCTGCTGCCACACGGCATCGTCCAGGCGGCCGTCGATGACGGGCGGCGTGGCCACGCGCACGGCGCGCACCTGCTTCTGGGCGACAACGGGGGTGGTGCTCAGCTCCTGAGCGGTGGCCGAGGCAGCGAGGATCAGGGCGATGGCGGCGGCAAGGGAAACGGTCTGGCCGGGGGTGCCGGCACGGAGGGGACGTCGTGTCATGGGTGTGGATTCCTGGCAGCAAGAAAAGGCGAAATTGTAGGGCAAGCGGCGCCGCTCAGGCACGGCGAAAAAACGCTCATGGTGCAAGAGTACCCAGCTGTTCCCGTTTTATTGCAAAGGGCATGCTACCACGCGCATGACGGACACGGCTTGATGCCTACACCGACCAGTTGGTATGTTTCCGACCATGAGCACGCCGCCCGCCGCAAAACCCGTCACCGAGAACGCCCGCAACCGCCTGCTGAATGCGGCGCTGCAGCTCATTCGCGCGAAAGGCTATGGCGCCACCACAGTGGACGACCTGTGCGCCGCCGCCGGCGTCACCAAGGGCGCCTTCTTCCATCATTTCAAGAGCAAGGAAGCCCTGGGCGTGGCGGCGGCGCAGCACTGGTCCGAGATGACCGGGGGCCTGTTCGCCAGCGCGCCCTACCATGCGCCGGAGGACCCGCTGGCCCGCGTGCTGGCCTATTTCGACTTGCGCAGCGCGCTGATCGACGGCAGCGTGGAGGGCTTCACCTGCCTGGCCGGCACCATGGTGCAGGAGGTCTTTGCCAGCAGCGACCCGATCCGCGCCGCCTGCGCCGAGTCCATCTTTGGCCATGCCGCCACGCTGGAGGCCGACATCGCCGCCGCCATGCAGCGCTATGGCACGCCACCCGGCCTCACGGCCGCCACGCTGGCGCGGCATACCCAGGCCGTACTGCAGGGCGGCTTCATTCTGGCCAAGGCGGCCGGTGAACCCGAAGCGGCCATCGCCGTCGCACGCGAGACTGCCGCCCATCTCAAGCGCTATGTGCAACTGCTGTTTCCCGCGTACCCCCCGCAGGACCCCGCTCCACCGCCAGACCGACCCCCAGAAGACCACTAAACCCATTTCCCGCAAGGAGCCTGAACATGTCGTATTTCGATGGATTCGTGATCCCCGTCCCCTCGGCCAACAAGGAGGCCTACCGCCGCGTGGCCGCCGCCATGGCCCCCATCTTCCTGGAGCTCGGCGCGCTGCGCGTGGTCGAGGCCTGGAACGACGATGTGAAACCCGGCAAGGTCAATGATTTCAGAACGGCCGTGATCGCCGAGAAAGACGAAGAAGTGGTGTTCTCCTTCGTCGAATGGCCCAGCAAGGCGGTACGCGACGCCGCCCACGCGAAAATGATGGACGACCCGCGCATGGAGCAGATGGAGATGCCCTTCTCCGGCCAGCGCCTGATCTACGGTGGCTTCACGTCGCTGGTCGACCTGATCGCCGGCACGAAGGGAGATCCCGCATGAGCGGAACCGCGCAGAACGGTTACGAGATCGGCGTCGAGCGCTACATCGACGCGCCGCCCCATGTGGTGTGGAGCGTGTGGGTGGAACGCCTGGAGGAATGGTTCTGTCCGAAACCCTGGACGACGGAACTCGTGGCCATGGGCTTCGTGCCCGGCTGGTCGGCGGTGGCGGATCAGCTGGCGGCCCTGGCGGAAGCGCAAGCGCAGGGCGGCTGACCTGCAAGCCCTGCGCGCTGCTGCAAGTGCGCGGCCTGGCGCCATCAGAACAAGCTCGCGACTTTCACCTCGTCCAGCAGTTCCGGGCCGTCGTTGCGCACGCTGTTGACGCGAGTGCTCACCGGCCAGGCGCGGAACGCTTCACGGGAGCCGCTGATCAGCGCCTGCACCTGCTGTGCGCTGGTGCTGGGCGAGAGCCAGGCATCGACGTCCTGCTCGCGCAGCACCACCGGCATGCGGTGATGAATGTGCGCGATGCCAGGCGCGGCTTCGCGCGACAGCAGGGCACAGGAGAGCAGCGGCTCGGCCCCGGGCCGCTCCCACACCGCCCACAGCCCGGCGAAGGCAATCACCTCGTCCTCGACACTCGAGAAGAAGTACGGCTGGCGCACCTGCCTGCCGCTCTCGCTGCGCACCAGCTGCTGTTCATTCCACTCGTACCAGCCCCGCGCCGGCATCAGGCAGCGCATGCTGCGCAGGCTCTGGCGCCAGGTGGGCTTCTCGGCAGCTTCCTCAGAACGGGCGTTGAAGGTCAGCGCGGGCAGGGTGTCCTTGCTCCACCAGGCGGGCACCAGGCCCCAGCGCGCGCCGGTGAGCACGATGGCCCCGTCGCCATCGCGCACGATGATCGGCACCACCGTGGTGGGCGCCACGTTGAACAGGGGTTGCGCCCAGCCCAGCCAGTTGCTGCGGTCGATGCGCCAGAACTGCTCCAGCGCCAGCTGATCGGGGGGGACGTAGCGGCCGCACATGGGGTCGGGACTCCGGGGTCAGGCGAGGTCGGGGAACAGGCCCTTGACCCCGTTGGCGATGATCTCGATGGCGATGGCCGCCAGGATCAGGCCCATGATGCGGGCGAACACGTTCACCGCCGTCTGGCTCAGGATCTGCGAGATGTATTTCACGGAGCGAAAGGCCAGATACAGCAGGGCACAGACCAGCACGATCACCAGCGCCACCAGGGCGTAGTGCAGCAGACTGGTCTCGCGGTGGGCGTAGAGGATCACGGTGGAGATCGCCCCCGGCCCCGCCAGCAGGGGAATGGCCAGGGGCACCACGGCAATGGAGCTCATGTGCTCGCTCTCCAGCGCCTCTTCGTTGGTGCGTTTCACGTCGGTGGTGCGGGCATGCATCATCGAGATGGCCATCAGCAGAATGAGGATGCCGCCCGCCACCCGGAAGGAGCTGATGGTGATGCCGAAGAACTCCAGAATCGCCTCACCCAGCAGCAGGGCGGCCATCAGGATCAGGAACACCGCCCAGGTGGTGGTGCGGTAGATCAGGCGGCGCTCCTTGTCGGCCAGCCCCGTGGTCAGCGAGATGAAGATGGGCACGGCGCCTATGGGATTCACGATGGCGATCAGGCCGATCAGCATCTTGGTGTATTCGGTGAACTCGATCATGTCAGGAACCCCTGCCACACATTCCAGAGAATCAAGCCGGCGAAGCCCGCCAGCACCGCGGCCGATACGCGCTTGAGCAGGCGCTCGTGGCGCGCCCCCGCAGCGGCACCCACCAGCACACCCAGCAGCAGCCAGGCACTGGCCACCATCAGGATGATGCCCGCGAGCGCCAGCAGATACCACTGCAGCTGCGGGCTGTGCAGCGGCAGAATGCTGAGCGCCAGCACGAAGGCCTTGGGATTGAGCAGGGTCACCACGAACAGGCGCGAGGGAGCAACCAGCCCGACCGCAGGCTGTGCGCTGCCGCCCTGGCACCACAGGCGCACCGCCAGCACGACGATGTAGGCCGCCACGCTCAGCGCCAGCACATCCCCCAGCCAGGGTAGCACTCGCAGCACGGGCTGCAGCACCAGCAGAATCAGGCCGATGGCCAGCAGATAGGCCGCCGTGGCCGCCAGCACCAGGGGCAGCCCGCGGGGCAGTCCCCGCTCGGCACCGCCGATCCACAGCAGGGTGTTGGTGGGGCCGGGCACCGCCAGCAGGATGAAAGCGGCCAGGGTGAAGCTCAGAGGGGTGGTCACGCGCAGACGTCCAGTGGTCGAAATGCAGCCGATTCTCGCACACCTGGTCCGCAGGCGGCGATCGCATCGCCCTCTTTCTTGCCAGGCCAGGGCAACTCTCGCGGCCAGCCGGCATGCTGGCACAAAAACAGTCCGAGCCGCAGAATAGCGTGCCATCCGGGCGGCAGCTCCCCCCTGGCCCTTTGACCTGTTCACGAGTGTTCACGCATGCGCCCACGCAAACCGCTCTACATTTCCTACGCCGGCCCCACCCTGCTTGAAACCCCCCTGCTGAACAAGGGCTCGGCCTTCGACGAGCGCGAGCGCATCGCCTTCAATCTGCTGGGCCTGCTGCCACCGCGTTACGAGAGCATCGAGGAGCAGGCCGAACGCGCCTACGGCCAGTACTGCAGTTTTGAAGAGCCGATCAACAAGCATATTTATCTGCGCGCGGTGCAGGACACCAACGAGACGCTTTTCTTCCGCCTGCTGCGCGAGCATCTGGTGGAGATGCTGCCCATCATCTACACCCCCACCGTGGGCGATGCCTGCGAACACTTCTCCGACATCTACCGCCGCGCGCGCGGCCTGTTCGTGTCCTGGAGCGAACGCGAGCACATGGCCGACATTCTGCAAAGCGTCACCAAGGACAAGGTGCGGGTGATCGTGGTCACCGATGGCGAGCGCGTGCTGGGCCTGGGCGACCAGGGCATCGGCGGCATGGGCATCTCCATCGGCAAGCTGTCGCTGTACACCGCCTGCGGCGGCATCAGCCCGGCCTACACCCTGCCGGTGACGCTGGACGTGGGCACCGACAACCCCCAGCTGTTGGCCGACCCGCTCTACATGGGCCTGCGCCAGCCGCGCGTGCGGGGCGCGGAGTATCTGGACTTCGTGGATCAGTTCATCGCCGCCGCCACTGAACGCTGGCCCGGCGTGCTGATCCAGTTCGAGGATTTCGCCCAGCCCAATGCCATGCCGCTGCTGCAGCGTTACCGCGACAAGCTGTGCTGCTTCAATGACGACATCCAGGGCACGGCAGCGGTGTGCGTGGGCACGCTGCTGGCCGCCTGTCGCAAGAAGGGCGAGCGCCTGCGCGACCAGCGCATCGTGATTCTGGGCGCCGGTTCTGCGGGTTGCGGCATTGCCGAGTCCATCATCGCCGCCATGATCGCCGAAGGGCTCGATGCCGCCCAGGCGCGGGCGCAGCTGTTCATGGTGGATCGCTTCGGCCTGGTCACCGACGGCATGCCAGGGCTGCTGGACTTCCAGCAGCGGCTGGCTCAGCCCGCCGGCGTGTTGCCGCTCTGGCAGGCGAGTGAGAAACACCCCTGGCCGTCCCTGCTGGACGTGGTGCGCCATGCCGGCGCCGGCGTGCTGCTGGGCGTGTCGGGCAAACCGGGGCTGTTCACCGAGGAGGTCATCCGCACGCTGCATGCGCAGTGCCCGCGCCCGATCGTCATGCCACTGAGCAATCCCTCGCGGCAGGTGGAAGCCCACCCGGCCAAGGTGCTGGAATGGACCGACGGCCAGGCCCTGGTGGCTACCGGCAGCCCCTTCGGCAAGGTGGAGTATGACGGCCGTCAGTTCGTGATCGCCCAATGCAACAACAGCTACATCTTCCCGGGCATCGGCCTGGGCGTGCTGGCCACGAAGGCCGCGCGCGTCACCGACCAGATGCTGATGGCGGCGAGTCTGTGTCTGGCACAGGCGGCGCCGCTGTCGGACGACAACACGGCCTCGCTGCTGCCGCCGCTGACCGACCTGCCGCTGCTGAGCCGCCGCATCGCCTTCGAGGTGGGCCGGGTGGCGCAGTGGCAGGGGCATGCGCTGGAAATGCCGGACGAGGTGTTGCGCGAGACGATCGAGGGGATGTTCTGGGAGCCGGAGTATCGGGAGTATCGGCGCATCGCGTCGCGGGCGCGGTAGGAGATTCTATGTCTCTGATCAACTGCCTTGTCAGACTTTGATCAGCACTACCGGCCCACGGTCCCACGCCGGGGTGTGGCCGCTCAGGACACGCCGTGAACCCATCCATGGGGGCTCGACTCGCCGCCGTCCAGGCGGCTCACGGTCCTGCCCGACCACACCCCGGCCTGCGACCTGACTTCAACAAGGCATCAACGTCTGCGCTTGTACTCGTCTGCGCGGGTCATATTCGCTCTGGTTGCGCATCAGCGCGAACGCCACTCGCGCCAGCTTGCGGGCCAGAGCTGTGAGCACCTGTACCGGTGCCATTCCGCGCGCAATGTAGCGCTGATAGAACCCTTGCCATGCAGGTCGAGCGTCTGCAGCGCCTGCCCGATGGCCAGATGGACCTGCGGATCGAGGCAGCGCACCAGCGAGAGCTGCAGGCAGGGGATGTCCGCCTGCGGGAACATGAGCTTGAGCGGCACGAACACCCCATGATCCAGACCGCGCTGCGGGTCGAGCGCGGGGAATCCTGGATCAACAGTGGCCGGCAAACTATAGCGCAGTGAACAGGCGATCGCTGCGCGGAGTGTCGAGGACCACGGCCATTCGTCAGTCCAACGCCGGTTCTTTGACGTAGTCAGGCAATCACTTTCAGCAAAGGAGCAACACCATGGGTGGCAGGATACTGCTGTGGTTTTCAGCCTTCGTCTTTATCGGCTACGGGCTGGTGGGCATCGCGGCCCCCGGCGTGCCGGCCGGCTTTGCCGGGCTGGTGATGAGCAATGGCGATGCCTATGCCGAGATCAGCTCGATGTATGGCGGCCTGCAGACGGGCCTGGGCGTGTTCTGCCTGCTGGCCACGCTGCGCCCTGCGTTCTACCGGGGCGGTCTGGCCGTGCTGGTGCTGGGCATTGGCGGTGTGGGGCTGACGCGCCTGCTCGGCGGCGTGATGGCCAGTGACCCGGTGACGTTCTACACCTGGGGCGCCACGGCCTATGAACTTGCCACGGCGGCCCTCGCTGCCCTGGCCTGGCGTGTGGACCTGGTGCAGGAGCGGCTCAGAAACTCGACCCCGGCTGCGTGAGAAACTCGCGCTCTTCGTCGGTGGACTCGCGCGCCAGAATCGCGTTGCGGTGCGGATAACGACCGAAGCGGTCAATAATCACCTTGTGCTTGCGTTCGAAGTCGAGATTGGCCGGCGCGTGCTGGCTGAACAGGAACTCCGCCTGCACGTGGATCAGCGCCGACTCGCTGTGCATATAGGGCATCAGCGCAAAGGCGCGGCCCGCCGGGCGGATGTCGGGCAACACACCGGCGGCGACGGCTTCCTGCGCCAGGGCCAGGGCCATCGGGTCAAGGGCAAACGCGCGCGGCGCGCCAGCCATACAGCTCGCCCTGCGCGGCGCGCTCCAGCAGTGAGCCGTAACGCTCGCGCAGCAGGGCATCGAAGGCCGGGTCCACTGCCCACCATTGTTGCGGGGTGATCTCCTCGAACCAGAACCGCACTATCTCCTGATGCATCCCTCAGCGCCCCTGCAGACGGCCACCGGCCGCGCGCTTCATCATGCCCACCAGCGTCTCCACGATACGGGGCTCCAGCCCTTCGGTGTGGCCCTTGTCCATGCGCACCACATCGGCGATGACGCGACCGTCGGCACAGTTCGGGTACTCGTAAACCTGGGCCACTCCCGGGCGGGGCAGCAGCCCCCATTCCTTCGTGCCGGGGTTCTGGCTGCCGCTGTCGTGGGTGCGGCCGGCTTCGGTGTCCACCACGTCCTCGTGGCGCACGCGGGCGGCGCACTGGTACTTCGTGGCCAGGCTCGAGGTGTCAGGCAGCGAGGCGATCTCGTGCTCGCCAATGGCGAAGAGATGCGAGAACGCGCAGTCCGGCTCGGCCGGCGCAGATGCCGCCACGGCGGGAGCAGCGCCAGTGGCGGGCGTCGCTGCCGGCGTCGCGCCGGCCTGCGCCGGTCTGCCTGCATTGGGGGAACGCGGGGCCGCGCCACCGAGTCGTCCGCCGGAAAGACTGAGGAAGCCATCCACCTTGTCGGCGAAGAAGGGCGTGCAGATCAGCCGACGCGAGGTCAATCCGCCCTGGGAATGGCCGGCCAGCCAGAAGGCCTGCACGTGCTGCGCGCCCACGGCATCGATCACGGCGGTGACCACATGGTGCAGATAGGTATCATCCTCTTCACGCCAGCGGCGCGCGGGGGAATGCGGCGTGGCCACCACGAGACGGTACTGCTCCTTGAGTTCCCAGGCCGGAAAATAGGCGCGCTGATAGCGCTCGTTGGAGCCGGCACCGTGCAGGTTGAGAATGAACAGCACCGGCTCGCCCGGCTGCAGGTCGCAGGGGTAGTCGAGCACGAAGCTGCGCCCGGTGCCGGGCTCGGCGATCGGCGCTTCGGCACTGCCGGTGCAATTGCCGCCGAGCAGCGTGATGCCCGACTGGGCCTGGGTGACGGGGCTGCTGCCCAGCGCGAGCAGGGTGATCAGCAG
>Ga0255216_1000193_pt1 | contig 15188 bp, 24 predicted proteins | sample Miss_Atlam_RepA__FD_189934 | JGI IMG/M metagenome (GOLD analysis project Ga0255216, IMG submission 189934) | Freshwater microbial communities from Mississippi River, Louisiana, United States - Miss_Atlam_RepA_8d | ecosystem: Environmental > Aquatic > Freshwater > River | place: USA: Louisiana... | reverse complement strand
TCTTGCGTTTTCGTATTGCTGCCAGTAGAAGTTCCTTTCTTCGAGGATTCTTTCAGCTCGGGCAGCTTCCCTTGCAAGAAATTCTCCATCCTCTCTGTAAAGCTCTCTTCCTGTGCAGGCTTCTCTAATTTCGGTAACTGTAACGACGTTGGGACGTACTGGACGCTGCTGCAGCCGTTTAATAGTGTCAGCAAGCTGACGCTGAATAGAATCGATTTTAGCATCTTTCTGCTTACTTTCTGAACGAAGGGAGGCTTCAAGAGCCTTAGTGGCTCTTTCAGTCCTCTCCGCGTATTCCTTAGCCTTGAGAACCATCTCTTGCCGTACTAGCTTCACAGCCTGAGCCTTGTCATATTCATGGAAGGCCCATAGAGCCGCTAAAACAGCCACAGAAGCGATTATTTTAGCTCTTGTATACATTGGCATCCCCTAGGCACATTGAACGCTCGTAGAGCCTTCTATTGTGCAAGCCTTTATAAAACTTACCTCCTGCATAGCTCCAATTAGGGTGTCCCTTGTAATCAAAGGCGATTAAGTCGCAAGCGAGCTTCGTATTCCCTAAATTGAACTGTTTAGCTGCCTGTGAGCCACAGAAGGCTTGCACACCAATGTTGTATGCCATAAGGGTAAAGGCATTGTACTCATTCTCCTTCATAGGACGGGTGATGCAGCTTAAAACGCCATTTCCATGCTCAATTAGCTCTTGTTTAAGGAGTTTTGTGCATTCTTCATGGCTGTAACGCTTACCAAAAGTGATTCCCGGACCAGTATATCCCATACAGACAGTTGGAACTCCAGCCACATCGTAATAGGGAGCATATCTAACCCCTTCCCAATAGGTTGCACCAGCAATTAGGGCTGCCGAAGTAGCCCCAATAAGCCATTTATTCTGGAGGATTACATTTTTCAGGCTCATTTCTCACCCACTTATAGAATCGATAGAGCTTTTCCAAGATGAACAGTAGGGCCACAATTCCTGAGAGGACGAAAGACCATTCTTCTACCGTCAATCCAAAGAGGGAGGCCATAGGAGCTGCTGCTGTAGCAATTACTTTTGCACTATCTGGGATGGTTTCCATGACGTGCTGTGTTTGTTTAACGATCTCCATTTTTCAGCTTTACTCCAAATGCTCCGTATGGCCTCCATCCGATGTAGAAATCAATCTTTCCGCTGTAGGAAATGAAAGGTAGATAGAGAAACTTCCAATTTACAACATGGAATGACCAGCCAGGGCTGCCCCATTCCCCAAAAGAATACACTGTTCGTTCTCGATCTGCTACACCGATGATGTAAAAGAACAGATTGTGAAAGGGATTGCGGAACCACCATTTGATGGCTAGTCCGACAGTCTTCTCCCTTCCTGCTCTCCATTTCTCATCTCCGTAGAAGCCATCGTCTTCGTTACCGAAGAGGGCCCAGAGAGGACGGAGAAGACGGAATAGCCAGGGAGTGCTGATATAGCGCCTAGGTTTAAAATGTTCAGTTTTCATGTTTTGATGATGTAGTACATTGCAATGTTACGAGGACGGGTTTCAGGAGCAATTCTAGGCTCCCCAAACGTATCACTCTTCTTTACAATCTCATAAGTAGTACGAGTCCAGTCATTTGCTCCGGCACCGTTATACCCACCACCTCCTCCATTCTTAATGTCGTAGAATCTATGTTCGTGCCCTTGGAAAGCATCGAGCTGCGCAGATCCTCTAGCACGTCCAGAATCGATTCCCCGTCCGTTGTCCCATCCACGAATAAACTCCCCTCGGAGTTGAGGCAGGTTGAACGTAGTGGACCCATCTCCTACGCCATACGTTGTTCCAACTGCTGCAAATAGAGCAGCATAAGTAGTACGAGACACAGCCGATCCGTCACACTCTAACCATCCGGCAGGCACAGACGACCCAGCAAAAGCTGTAACACTTCCTGAAGGAACTGCTGAAATTGCTGAGATTGCTGCATCAAGCTGTTGCTTCGGGACTGCATGAAGAGCTGAAGAGGCATTTCCTGGAAGAGTAATCGCACCTGTAGTAGTGAACCCCTCTTTAACCAGTTTATTAATGGCATCTGACACCCTCTTGGGGTTCATTACCTTTGTTTCGCTAGTTGCTGTTTCTGCTTCAAGTTGAGAAGCCCAAAGAACAGGATCGATAGAGGTAGTTGTAGTAGTGGTGATGCTGCCCACATCTTGCCAAGCTCCTCCATTAAACACTCTCATAATCGGAGTGCCGGAGCTTCTGAAATACATCACCCCTGTGGATAGTGGACTGCCGTCATTATCTACAGCGGGATCAGATGTTTTTACACCAAGGTATCGGTCATCAAAACTATCGTAGAGCGTCTGAACTTCAATACTAGCAAACTGAGCGTCAGCAGCGTATACGATCGATTGGTCACGAGCTAGCTCTGTTGTATTCTTCATTGTATTGACGTTAGCTTCAATCGCTTCAAGCTCGTCAATCGTGGCCCACCTGCCTTCGGCAGAGAAAACTTGTCCAGCATTAAGAATGTCAAAACCATTCATATCAATGCTGTTCTCCATCACATTAGGTTCTCCTACAGGATTATCCCTGTACAGAACCTTATTCTGGAGTTCTTGCTCAATCTTATCAAAATTGTCATTGATAACTGACAGAGCATCAATGTTTGTTACATCGTTCAATGTAATCTTACTCATTTCATTCCTTTATGGATGTTAACAGATGCAAGGGGCATCGTATGATGCTCCGCATCCCTTCGTCTAATCGTATCCTCTTACGGCCCTACGGGCCATTGCCGAAGGCGTCTCAAGGCATAATCCTCAAGCTCTGACATGTGGGAGAGGGATGGGTCAATTGTCAGAATTTTTGTGGGATATTTTTTAGTCACAAGGGTGTCAATTGTAATAATTTCTGCTAGAAATTTTTAAGGTGCAAGCGTTCCAATTGTTGGAATTTTTGCTAGATAAATTTTAGTTGCAATGCACCTATATGAACCCCAGGTATACCCCCTGCCTACCCCTAGTAAGTAGTAACCCTAAATAATCCCTCAAGTATAAGCTCAAGGATACCCCAGGGGGTATGTTATAGGTATATGGGTGTATTACCCCCCACCCCATTTATTCATCCTCAATACCCCAAGCACACAGGCTCAAGATATATACTCAAGGCATATGCTCAAGGAAAAAGCTCAAGTAAATCAATAGGTTACATACTCAAGACGCCTTCGGCATTCTGTATTTGTCACGAAGTGACGTTATTCAATACGTCATGCGGAGCATCATGTGTATCCAGGGTTGTTCCCTATTGTGCGACACAGTGTTTCTGTGCTATCGCGTGACACGCTTCTAGCTGTATGGTTGATTACGTATTAGGGTTTGTCCTAATGACAAGCTCGATTGTCTGCCCTATAGTTCATTCCATGCCGGGTGCGAATCAACACTCTGCACCGTTAAAGGATGCCTGATGCCGTCGCAAGGTGGCTAGGGACAAAGTGAGGGGCGCGCTTAGGCCGCTTGGCTCACACGGTGCAGGGGGTTGACAAAGCCGAAAGCATATGCTCTAATGAGCACGCTCTTTAACAATCTGTCAACCTATCGGGTGCATAAGATGCACACTTAAACTGTTTTTGCAGGGCATCCGTGCCTGAGCCATTCGGGACTAAAGGAAAAGCGAACACTGGGTGTTTAAATGGGAAAGCGGCCTACCTGCGTTTATAGTGGGTGCTGTTAGTAACTACCTAATCAATGGTTGACAGATCGTTAGAAGTGTGCCTACAATGGCGACACGTTCTTTAATAATTCAATAGACTATGGGTGTTTGAGGGTGTCAACCCTTAAACTAATGGAGATTGCTATGCAATTCCTTATCACCCTCATCAACGATAAAGGCGTCATCCTTAAACGGTTTCAGGTTGAACACACGCCCCTTACCACGCAGATTCTGGCATGGAAACAGGCCAGCGGATGCGTGAGGGTAATCGTTGATATTGCATGTTAATAATGGGGGAGGGCTTGCCCCTCCACCCTCAAACATCCTAGTCTATTGACAATCTAGCGTAGGTGTTCCTCAGACCGTCAGCGTACAAAGCCCGGACTGATTCATAGCCCGTATTGTGTCCATTCATATAATCCCCCGTGGGAGGCGGCATACCGTCTGCCCTAAGGTAAACGTGAGTGCATACATTAGGCCAATGGCTCGGTTCTTCTCGCCCCCGTTTGACCCTGAGTAGGACTAGGGAAAGATGATAGCTCCCTAGTTAGTAGCAGCCCTACGGCTAGCGTTCTTTAACATCTTGCCCCGTCTGACTTTATCCCTCACTAGGATTAGTCCGTCTGCCTGTTGCCAGGCTAGAACATGCACCCCCTATGGTTAGTAGTGGGTATGCACATGAACACCAATATGGTGCATGTTTGAAAAGGATGGATGAAACAAAATGAAGGAAGCCCTTAGAAATAAGGGGCTTGACAGACGGGGCAGAATGTTTACACTAGAGCCTAACGACAGACTCTAATGTAAACAGTCGGAGAACCAAAATGGACGATTTTGGAAACGATTATCAGGACGATTCTTGGTTCATGGAATGCCAGGAATACGGTCATTCGATGGCCACCTACGGGTTCTTTGACGAAGTGTGTTTCGACATTTGCTTCAATCATTCAATTGATTGGGCAGCATGTGAGGTTTAACCATGCCTGAATTCTATCTGATTGAATCGGATATTCGTCGATGGTATATCGACGGAGAACATCGTGCATTCGACTGGTGGGATATGCTGGTCAATTGGTGAAACCTTGGCCGATAAGTGACGCACACTTACTCGCCAGCAGAATAATCTGCCCGTAGGAGGTGGGGCAAGAATGGTTTAATTGATTGGAAGCCAGCCGGATGTGCGAAGCATGGCACATGGAGCAATAGGCATGAATCATGCACCGGAAAAATTAGGGATACGGCTAGGCGTCTACCGGATGCGTCAATAGCCCCCGACATACTTACAATGTACGGCTCTGCCAGGCTTGCCCTGGCATCCCCATGCACATCTAAATGGTGTGTATTGGGATGCATGTCGCATCAATAATTTCTGGAGAACATCATGTCTGGTAGCAATCGCAAGTTTGGTCGCAACAAGAATCGTCCGGCAGATAAGCGTTACACTGGCGAAAAGCGTTGGGAAAAGAACAAAGCCCGCCGCATCGCCCGACATGCCGAGTTTGTGGCTGAAAAAGCAGCCGCATAAGGCACTCAACCCATAGCCCATGTAATTGTGGGCTATATGATGCGTGCCGCATCGTTTAACTTTCTTCAATGGAGAATACCATGCCCGCAAAGATTAATGACGTTCGTGCTTTCGATGCTGAATTCGATAAGGCCCTCGCCCTGCTGGGTGAATCTGAAAAGATCACCAAAGACACCTTGAAGGTGTACGCCAATCTGGCTATTGATGCCACTCATCAATTCAATCAACCCGCCTACCTGAACAAGCTCCGCGCTGTTCTCTCCCCGGTGAACATGCGAGCTTTCACCGAGTTCGCTTCCAAGTTTTCGGGCTACCATTTCGATCAGGATGCGATGCTGTTCGATAAGAAGTCGAAGAAGCGTTACTCTCCTGCCCTGGAAGCATGGACTGCTTTCCGTGAAGATCCGTTGAACAACATCTGGACGTGGCAAAAAGAGCATCTGAAGGTGGAGGCACAGCCCTACAATGTCGAAGATCTGAAAGCATCCTTCACTAAGTCGTGGCGCAAGGCTCACACTGCCAACATCAGCAACGTGGAGATTCTGAAGGCAATGTTGTCTGTCACCGACAAGACCGAAGGTGTGGTGTTCAGCATCGAAGACGTGAGCGAAGCCCTCATGAGCATGGGCATTGAAGGGAACCTGAGCGTGGAAGAGGATAGCATCCTCGCCCCCAAGAATGACAACGTGGGAAACGTTGCAAAGGCAGAGCCTGCCCCGTTCTAAGCATGTGGCCCTGGCCCCCAATGGGCTAAGCTATAAACAACAAAGCCCCCAATACGGGGGCTTTTCCTATTGGGAGCACGAAAGTGTGACCTATTGGGAGAGTGGAATGTTGGATATCTTCGATGACGCTCGCACATCCATGGAGATATGGTGGAATGATGAAGTGCTCTTTTGGGAGAGCGCGCCTCTACACCATCGACTCATGGATAACATGGGAGAGCTGCGATTGTCCTGGATTTAACAGATGCCTAACGGCAAATGATGATAGCTCCCACCCACTGAACTGAAGGGCCTGCCATGTTCTATTTCCTGCTTTTGTGCCTCGCTTTGTTTTGTTTCATCTTGTCCACTGACGAGGATGCTGATGAAGCGGATGCGTTATTCCTATGGACGGTCACTGCGATCAGTCTGTTTACAGCATTTATTCTCATTTGAAAGGAATTGTTATGACCACCACCCCCGCAATGCCTGAGTTGCCAGAGACCGACTATTACCTTGGCTTCTGTGACGAAGGTGGAGAGCATTTGCATAGCCTATGCGGCTACACCGCCGACCAGATGGACGCCCACTACCTGCGCGGCTACAACGACGCCCTCGCCACCCTGCAAGCGCAACCGGCAGAGGTGTCGGATGAATTTCTATATGAGCTATGGGATCAGAAGTATCGGAGTTGGATCGGTGGAGAACAATTTGAATCTATTGCCCGCGCCATCCTCGCCCTGCGCCCGCAGGCGGTGCCGAAGACGTAAGCATACTTCTAGTATATAAACTCTCACTCTGCACTCTCCACTCCGCATCTTCGCTGCGTCGTTAGATTGCATCGTTCGATTTATCTACCGATAAGACCCCAAATTTGAGGATTTTTAGCCATGAAATTCTACCGTTTCAAGAAAGAATTCGCTGCGTACGGTGCATCACGCACCGGGGATGAGAATTTTGATCCTTCGTTCGTGATGATTTTCTTTGATGATGTTGTTCCTTCGTATGATTACGCCCGTCCAATCAATGATCCTCGTCTCTGGGCTTATGAATGTGAAGTGGATGAGGTGACGGATAAGAAAGAGATTGCCTCTATTGAGAAGGAATTGAATCAGGATGTGGAAATCCTCCTGAAGAAAACCAATCCTAAGCGAGGGCTCGGTTCTTTCGCAATGAAGGGCCAAGGTGGAGCATTTTATGCTTCACATCGAATTGCCTGCCATGCAGGATTTAATGGAAAAGGGAGGGTTGCTGCCTGCACTTGGAATCTGTTCCTTCTGAAAGAAGAACAGAAGCCTCTTATTCGTGAGCTTGTCGAATGGCTCGTGAACGACAGTCCCTGGCTGCATTGTATTGCCTCTCGCTGGGATATCCTCTCTGCCCAGGAACGCACTGACCGTGCTATGGAGGGTCCTGTACCTGTCAACATGGACGCTCCAGCGAATGAAGTGGTAGGTTTTGCTGTTGCCATGCGTACCATCACTGAACATCCGTGGGTGATTCAAACTTACGTTGAACTGCGTAAGCTGGGGGCGTCTAAGGCTGTTGCCTTCATGCTCACTGGCTATGTTCAATTCGACAATGGTAAATGGCTTCCGTACTCCAACACCAATTGGCATCATTACCTCGATGAACGGATGAATGTCAAGGACGTGTGCAAGTTCTTCAAGGGAGGCTATTTCCTGGAGAGACGCTCGTTGCACAAATTCTCTGAACGGAGGTACGACAGGATTGCAGAACAAGTGACCTATTTGGAAGAGGAAGGAGAAATGACATTCCGTTCCATTCGTGGTAAACATACTGAAACTACAGGCCGTGGATTCTACAGACAGGCTACCGTCGATGTGCCCTCCCTCATCCGTGAAGTGAATCAAATCTGGAGCGAAGCATGAAGCGTGTATACATCGAACAGAGCAGCTTCCATTACCAAATGCTGTTCATCAAGCTGGGGTTTACTGTCGTCAGTGACCCTGATGAGGCCGATTTGATTTGCTTCACAGGTGGGGCAGACGTGTCTCCCTATCTGTACGGGGACAAGCAGCATGAATTGACAGGGAACAACGCTGTCCGCGATGAGAAGGAACATCGTCTGTTCGACAAGGCCCAGGAGAACGGAACGCCTTGCGTAGGTATCTGTCGTGGCGGTCAGTTCCTGAACGTCATGTCTGGTGGACGTATGTTTCAACATGTCGAGAAGCATACGAACAGCCATTACATCACCGATCATGAGACAGGTGAGGTGGTGTATGTGTCTTCCACGCACCATCAGATGATTATGCCTGGTCCTGGTGCTCAGGTTGTGGCTACTAGCAATCTGAAAGGCAAGCGTGAATGGTATGACGGTGTTGTCTTCCAGAAGGATGTGGCAGATGAGGACTACGAGGTGGTGTTCTATCCAGCGACACAATCCCTTTGTTTCCAGCCTCATCCTGAATTCACTGGCGAATCCTACGAGCCTATGGCTCAGTATTTCAAGAGTCTCATCACTCGTCTTTTGAAGGTTTAACAAATACCACCGTAGCTCAATAGGATAGAGCAGCAGATTTCTAATCTGTAGGTTGGGGGTTCGAGTCCCTCCGGTGGTGCCATATAATCATGCTTATCAAATCAAAAGTCTTTAATTGGGATGTTGTTGATGCCAAAGATATCAAACCAACTCTAGACGAGTTTGTTGATAAGTACGGTATTGAGAATGTCCAACTTCGAGTTGGTTACAGGTACAACGGCGGCTATGAATACAAAACCATAGGTGTTTTTGCCTACTCTCCCGAAAAGAAGTAATTAGCGCCCCGATGGTGAAATTGGTAAACACATCGGATTTAAGCTCCGACGCTTATGGCTTGCGAGTTCGACTCTCGCTCGGGGCACCAACACATTCAATGGAGAAACGTCATGAAGAAAGTTTATGAGCCTGGTGAGATGTTCCGTGAGGCTTATTTAGGTGCTGTCGCTGATGAATATGCTTGGAGCAAGATAGGTTCCATTGCCAAGAAAACATACGCTGAACAAGAGCGGAGGTTTATGAACCTGCTCTCCCTGAAAGCAGAGAACGACGAACAAACCGATGATAGCTCGGGCCTGCCAGCCTCGCTGATGAATTGAAAAGAATTTACCCTTTAGCATCAGTGGGAGATGTTAGATTAACACAGTTAATTCCAGACGGACACGGGATAATTTATTATCTTAGCCCCTAGGTAGGTAACAACTGTCAGCTTCTAGGCACAGGTTCGATTCCTGTAAGGGTGAACATGATTCTTAAAAACCTTCTACAAGCGATTATTTGCCTCTCCCTAGGGGCAGGTATTGGCTGGTATGTAAAACCCTCTCCAAAGCCCGTTAAAGAGCTTGTAGAGCTACCTGCAACTGATGAACAACTCCTTGCCTTCTGGTTTGGCCCAGGGGATAAGGCTAAATTGAGAAAGAGAGTTTGTAAATGAAACATCCACATGCAGAGGTAATTAAGGCTTGGGCCGATGGTAAGACCGTTCAAGGCCGTCCTCCGAGGACTGAGTGGCAAGATTTCACATACAACGGAGATAATTACATGACTTTCGACAAGAACCTAGAATACCGCATCAAGCCTGAAGAAGTGGTGGATTACGGTATGATTTTCCATACTGGTACTACTTCTAGTCAGTATTTCCAAGACAAAGAAAAACTACTCTCGTATTATGTACGAGAAACGGAGTATCAAGGATTCCTCAAGCGCACCACTGTCGATGGCAAAGTGGTGAAGATGGAATTCATCCCTAAATAACTCTCTCATTCAATCGAACTAAGGAAAAACTATGTGTGGCTAATTAATTCTGAAATTGGAGTCTTATGTGTGGTAGGAATAACCGCACAGGAGATTTTATGAAAAGAATTGTTAGACCAAATGCGACCAAACAAGAAGAAATCGAGGACTTGCTCAAGCAAACCGTTAGATCGGGGGATTGCCTAGAATGGGTAAGATGTTTTAATACGGATGGTTACCCTAGAATGGCAGGTAATGTAAAAGTCCACAGGAGGATTTATGAAATAAGTTCTGGATTAGATATTGCTGGATTGGTTGTAAGGCATAAATGTGACAACCCAAGGTGCATCAATCCTGAGCACTTATCGCATGGAACACAATCTGATAATGTCAGTGACCGTGATTCTCGTGGGAGAACTTTCCGCAAAATCACCCCTGAAATTATCGCACGAGTGAAAGACCTTCTTCAGGTTAAAATTCTATCGAACAATGAGATTGCTGATATAGTCGGTATCGACTATCGACGTGTCAGTGATATTTCTAACGGCTTATATAGCGACGACGGGAAATTCTTTCGCCGCGGAATACGGAGATTTTAAAATTTGTGGACTCGTTGGTATCGCCGGTAATCTCGGCATCAAGCATGAACGTGCATTCAAGACAATGCTAATTCTCGACACCCTCCGTGGAATCGACAGCACGGGTGCTGTTATTGTCCATCGTGACGGTACATTTGACACTCCGAAGGCTATTGGACATGCCTACAACCTTTTGGAATCCCGTGTCTTCAATGAAGGAATGAAAGGGATTCACACGGCATTGATTGGACACAATCGCTTCGCCACACAGGGTCGTGTCTCTGTTCGCAATGCTCACCCTTTTGAATTCAACAAGGTTGTGGGTGCTCACAATGGTACGCTGAAGAACAAATACTACCTCGAGGCAGGTCACAAGTTTGATGTGGACAGTGAGGCTCTCTACCATCACATCAACTCTAAGGGTGTTGAGGATGCCATCAAGGGTTTGGATGGTGCTTGGGCACTAACTTGGTACAACATCGAGGAAGGCTCTCTCAACTTCCTTCGTAACAAGGAACGTCCGTTGTGGATGACTGTTCTCAAGGGAGGTCAGTTGGCCTGGGCCTCCGAGCAATGGATGTTGGAAGTTGCTTTGTCTCGTGAGGAACTGGAATACACCGATCCTGAGCAACTGCCTGTCGATCAATGGCACAAGATTCAGCTCCATGCTGATGGCTCCCTTGGCAAACCTCATGTGGTGCCGCTGGCCTCCCGATTTCAACCCTACGTCTCACAAGGGAGCGGGGAATGGCGAAACGGAGCTTGGCACTCCAAACCGACGATTGTCACGACGGGAACGCAAACGACTGGAACGTCAAATGTTGCAAGTGTTCAAACCCCTGTTGCTGGAGCCGCAGGAGTAATCATTGACAACAAGAAGATCGAAGACAGTGGTGTGGACAATGGCTCTCCTTATGCCAAGGGTATTGAGGTGAAACTGTATGTTTTCGGGTGTGGCCACGATACCAGTGGTGGTAAGTATTACATGTGTCGTGATGCAGCCTCTCCTCAACGGAACATCAAGCTGTTCATCAATCAGAATGACAAGACAGAGCTGCTGAATAAGCACATCTGGGCAGAGATGCACACATATTCTGTCCGTGATCGTTATGGCTTGTATTACAAGGTGCAACACAGCACTGTCCGTCTGGATAAGGCTGACATCAACACAGTTACTAAGGAGGTGGTGGAAGAGCTGGCTGACGGCACTTCTGCTGGTCGATTTTTCCACGACAGTAAAGGAGCCCTCATCCCTGAACAAGACTGGTACAAGAAGCACGGAGAATGTGCTTGGTGTTCTGGTCATGTCAACCCTAACATGGCTTTCAAATTCACTCAATCTGGCGAAGCTGTTTGCCACGAATGCGTCGCCCAAGGCGAAGTAAATCAATACGTTCAATTCCACTAACTGAAGCTAAAAGGAATCATCATGTCTCAAATTCTCGTCGGTTGCGATCCTGAAGTGTTTGTCAAACAGAACGGTATCTTCCGTTCCGCTCATGGCCTCATCAAAGGCGACAAGAAGAACCCTCACAAGATTCGATCTGGCGCTGTCCAAGTGGATGGTATGGCTCTCGAATTTAACATCGACCCTGCCAAGAGCGAGGACGAGTTTGTCTTCCTTGTGAATGACGTGTATGAACAGATGCGCCTGATGGTGCCTGAGTTTGAAGTGGTGGCTGTCCCTGTCGCCAAGTTCGATGAGGCATACATGAAGGAGCAGCCCAAGGAAGCCTTGGAACTTGGTTGCGATCCTGACTTCAATGGTTGGGATGGCAACGCCAACGTCAAGCCTGATGGTGACCGTCCTATGCGTACTGCTTCGGGGCATGTCCACATTGGTTGGACGGATGGTAAGAACCCTCTGGATGGCAACCACCTGAACCAATGTCGTATGGTGGCTCGACAGATGGACTTCTTCCTGGGCCTCGGCTCCCTGTTCTATGACCAGGACAAGGAACGTCGTCAGATGTACGGCAAGGCTGGCTGCTTCCGTCCGAAGCCTTATGGCGCGGAGTATCGTACTCTCTCGAATGCTTGGCTCAACAGTGAGAAGCTGATGCGCTGGGTGTATCGAAACACTGTCAAGGGTATGAATCAACTCATGGATGGTGTCGACCTGGCTGACAAGTACGGAGACATTCAGAAGATCATCAACACTTCCAATCGCAAGGAAGCCCTGAAGATCATGAAGGCTGAGAACCTGGAGATCCCTAATGCTTGACCCACGAGTTTCTGTAGAAGACCTCCGTACCTTCTGGAAGGGCTGTATTGCTATCCACGAAGGGGAGCCTGTTCTTGTAATCAATGTCGGCTCTGACGGCAACAAGAAGGTTGCCCAAGTTAAGAGCTTGAAGGATGGCAACATCGAACGTGTGTGGATTAAGGAGGACAACACCCTGACCCCTCCTGACTCTCGTCTCGGCTATGTCAATCTGAATGGCCTTGTTGTCTACGTCAGCCGTGCCCCTGTCCGTCGATTCATGATGGGCATTAACGACAGTAACATCAAGGTTGGTAAGCTGATTGACTTCTTTCGTTATGAACGTGGTGAGATTCATAGCCTCTCCACGTCTAGCATGGAGTTCTATCGAACCCTGAAAGGTATCTACCCTTCTCTTCCTGAAGCTATTGAGCAAGTGAAGACATTTGGAGGTGTCTGCGCATTCGATAGGCAGTTCGCTGTCTGTGAGAATCGTCACCTGTATTACAAGAAACGTAAGGTTGGTCGTGTCCTGCGTGGAGCAACTGACCTCCGTGGCCTGGAATTCTCCCCTGAATTCCAATATCTGAAATCTGTTGTCTGGAACTTTGACTATGACCAAGCTGCACGCACTGTTGGGTAAGAACAACCTTCAAGGAGAGGTTGTCGGTATCGAAATCGAAGCCGAAGGTAACGGCATGAAGGCTGTCGTCTTAGACGACTGGCGGAGCGAGGATGATGGTTCCCTTCGTGGCGAATTCCCTAGCTCCCGTCACGAGTTTGTCTCGTCCCCTTTGAAGGCGGCGGATGTGAGCCAGGCTCTCGATAAGCTGATTGATTCACAGAAAGGTGCGGAGATTGATTTCAGCTTCCGTACTTCCTCTCATGTCCATGTGAATTGTTTGGACATGGATGTCCAGGCTATCGGCGCCTTCGTCTACACCTACTTCCTGTTGGAGAAAGACTTGATGCGTTATTGCGGTGAACATCGTAATAACAATCGATTCTGTCTCCGAATGGTGGATAGTGATGAACTCACTGAAATCCTGAAGTGCCTCATTCAACTTGGCTTCCGTGACATGCGGGTGTTTGTCAACGAAGAGCTTCGCTATGGTGCATGTAACATGGCCTCTCTGTCGAAGTACGGCACTCTCGAGTTCCGTGGGATGCGTGGCACTATGGATAAGAAAGTGTTGCTGAACTGGATTGGTGCATTGCTGAAGATTCGTCAGTATGCGATTGAAAAAGGGAATGCTTGGAATGTCTACACTGAAGCAGTGAATGACCACGACGCTTTCCACAAGAAAGTTCTTGGTGATCTGACGGATGTGTTCATCCAGCCTGATGCGGCTTTCCATCTTGCTGAAGCTCTCAGCTTGACAATTGAAGTGCCTTTCGAGGCCAAGGAATATGCCTCTCGTCAAGCGGAAGCGAAGGAAAAGAGACGTATTGCAAAACCCGGCGGTAAGGATATGTTCGTCGCACGAGGGGGTATTTTTGATCCTGTCCCTCCTATCCCTGAGGGGCACCGCGTTCGCCTTGTACCTCAAGGATGGGAAATTGTTGATGACCGAGTGAACCCTGTTAACATCGTGGAATTCTAATCATGACACACATCTACGCTTACAACAATGCTTCTGAGTCGGCTAAGGCTCTCTCTGCTGCTACCGGGTACAAGCGTATCCGACATGAAGGGAGACCTCTTCGTGTTGGTACGGTGATTAATTGGGGGGCTTCCAAGATTGAACGGGAAATCGAGGGCGCTATCATCAATAAACCCGAGGCAATTGCGAAAGCCTCTAATAAGCTCTCTGCCTTCAAATTGTTTAAGGGCGAGGGGGTAGCCACCCCTGCCTTCACTGAGAGCCTAGAGGAGGCTAATAAATGGCTTGCTGAAGGTTCGGTTGTTGTGGCTCGTACCAAGCTCAACGCCCATAGTGGGGATGGAATTGTCATTGTCGATCCCGACTCCGAGCCGAAGGTGGACATCCCTAATGCCAAGCTGTATACTAAGTACATCCCTAAGGCAGAGGAATACCGTCTCCACGTCTTTCGTGGGAATGTCTTCTTTGTTCAGCGTAAGGCTCGTAATAAGGACATCCCTGATGAGAAGGTGAATTGGAAGGTGCGAAATCATGGCAATGGTTTCATCTATTCCAATCAGGATGTGAAGGTGTTCAATTTGGAAGATGCGTATTATCAGTCCATCTCTGCTGTAAAGGCGCTTGGTTTGGACTTCGGTGCTGTCGATCTTGTTTACAATCGTAAACAGAACAAGCATTACGTTCTGGAAGTGAACACTGCCCCTGGATTGTCTGGAGCTACGCTTCAGGCTTATGTTGATTTGTTCAAGGATTTGTGAAATGTCTAAGGAAAACCAACTGCTGCGCGAGGCGCTGCAACGCTACGTTTCCTTCGCTGCAACCCGCCGCGCCTGGCTGGGCGAACTGTCCGAGGAAATGGAGGCTGTCGATGCTTTCGCCCGCGACGCCCTCTCCCATCACGCCCAGCCCGCAGAGGGTGGGGAGGTGCTTGGCCTGTCTTGCGGTGAGGCTTGCAAACTCGTTGAACAGCTTTGCACCAATCTGAACGAATACCACTGCGCAAAACACCAAGATTACCGAGACCTCTTCAACACTAGGGCAACGGAGTGCGAAGGCAAACTGAAGGATCTCCTTCGTGCGCTCTACACCGCCCCGCCCGCCAGCCATGTTCCCGAAGCTGATTTCGGGAACAACCAGCCCGCCAGCCAGGAGCAGGC
>Ga0255216_1000192_pt1 | contig 15193 bp, 14 predicted proteins | sample Miss_Atlam_RepA__FD_189934 | JGI IMG/M metagenome (GOLD analysis project Ga0255216, IMG submission 189934) | Freshwater microbial communities from Mississippi River, Louisiana, United States - Miss_Atlam_RepA_8d | ecosystem: Environmental > Aquatic > Freshwater > River | place: USA: Louisiana... | reverse complement strand
TGACTTCAAGTGGAAGTTCAACGTGATTCCACAGCCAGGTGAATTCGGTCATGACACCTGGGAAAACGACGCCTGGCAGTACACCGGTGACGTGTCTCCCTGGGCACCATTGTCTGCCGACCCGGAACTGGGTCTGGTCTACATCGCCACCAATCCGCCCACAGTGGATTACTACGGCGGCTTCCGTCCGGGTGATGGTCTTTTCGGTACCAGCCTGCTGGCGCTTGACGTGCAGACGGGCGAGCGCCGCTGGCACTTCCAGTTGGTGCATCACGATGTGTGGAACTACGACATCCCGACAGCACCTATCGTGATGGATGTGCAGCAGAACGGTCGCACCATCAAGGCCGTTGCACAGGCCACCAAGCAGACCCTGCTGTTCGCCTTCAACGCTGAAACTGGTGAGCCGCTGTGGCCCATCGAGGAGCGTCCGGTGCCGCAGTCGCTGGTGCCGGGCGAGAAGCTGTCCCCGACTCAGCCGTTCCCGACCAAACCAGCCCCGTATGACCTGGCCGGCATCTCTGTCGACGATCTGATCGACTTCACGCCGGAACTGCGTGAGCAGGCGATCGCTGCCCTGGCTGACTGGGAAATCGGTCCGCTCTACAACCCGCCGCTGCACCGCGACAATCCGCTGGGCAAGCGTGGCTCCTACTGGTGCCCGGGTGACGGCGGGGGCTCCAACATCACCGGACCGGCCGCTGCAGATCCCGAGACCGGCATCATCTACCTGACCTCCCAGAGCGCCTGCAGTGCACATACCCTGGTACCGGGCGATGAAGCCGATCTGCGCTATATGACCGACAACGGCACCACCACCACCGGGGTGACTCCGGCCCAATACGCCAATGGCGCTGGCGGCGGTGCACCGCGTCATCCGACTGGACTGCCTCTGATGAAGCCGCCTTACAGCCGCATCACGGCAATCGATCTGAATACAGGCGAACACCTGTGGATGATTCCGATCGGCGAAACGCCTGACCGCATCAAGAACAATCCGGCGCTGGCCGGTGTCGATATCGGCAACACCGGTACAGGCGCCCAGGCCCCGATGCTGGTGACTCCATCCATGCTGGTCTATGCCGGCGATGTGAGCGACGGCACGCCGCACCTGTTTGCCATCGACAAGCGAACCGGCGCTGAACTGGCCCGTATTCCTGTGTCTGCTGCAAGCCGTTACGGCATGATGAGCTACGTGCACGAGGGCGAGCAGTACATCGTGCTGCAGACCGGCAGCAAGCTGACAGCGATGAGCCTGCATGGACCAGTGGCTACTGCGGAAGCTCATTGATTGGCATGCAGTGAATGTGGCGCCTCGTGATCAGGGGTGCTTGAAGACAGGGCTGGAGCGCACAAGTGCTCCGGCCCTGTTGCTTTTCGGGGTTGCGAGGCAGCCCCTATTGTGTCAAATCTTGACCGTCTGCAAGGGTTTGCAACATCGGCATGTAACGACCGAAATGCTGACTGCGCTGGGAATCAGAGAGGCTGATCGGCCGGTCATAAAAGGCAGGCAAGGCGCTGCGGCAGACCGTCGCGGAGCGCGACAATCGTGGCTCGCGGCGATCCGGGCTCGCGTGGACTTGACAGGGGGGCTGGAGTATTCTGCCGGCTCTTTTTTCGAGTCACCGATTTTTTTCGTGTTTTCGCATCGCTGGAATTTTCACTCAACGAGGAAATGATAATGTCAAAATCGCGTTTCACGCCGGCAGCCAAGGGCTGGCGATCGCTGACAGGAGTCTTGCTGCGGGCCCTGCCATTCGGCCTGATGCTCTCCGCCTCCGCGGCCGTGACCGCCCAGGAGACCGTCGAGTGGCGTCACCTGGGCGGCAATGCCGACCACACTCGCTACTCACCCGCCACCAACATTACCGCCGAGAATTTTGGTGAACTCAAAGAAGCGTGGATATGGGATGGTGCCAGCTTCGACGCGTCCAGCGGCCGCGCGACTCCGAGCTACATCAATGGCAAGCTCTACACCGTGGCAGGCCCCCGTCGTCATGTGGTGGCCATCGACCCGGAAACCGGAGAGACCCTCTGGTCCTACCGCGAGCCCAACACCTTTCGTTACGAGTACTCCATGCGTGCCGATTACGGCAAGGGCGTGGCCTATGCCGAAGTCGACGGCAAGGGCGTGATCTACATCAGCACCCCGGCGTTCTTCCTGGTGGCACTCGATGCAGAGACTGGCGCACCACTGGAGGGGTTTGGCAAGCAAGTGCCGGTGGAAGGCTTCCCCGAGCACGGCATTGTCGACATGCTGGCTGACCTGGGTCACGAATATGATCCGTACTACGGGATCCCGAAGGAAATTGGCTACATCACCACTTCCTCGCCGCCCATTGTGGTGAATGACGTGGTCGTGGTCGGCAACTCTGCCGAACAGGGCTACAACCAGTCCCGCATCGAGAACGTGCCTGGTGACATCCTGGCCTATGATGCCAAGACTGGTGATTTCCTGTGGAAGTTCAACGTGATTCCCCAGCCGGGCGAATTCGGTCATGAGACCTGGGAAAACGATGCCTGGCAGTACACTGGCGACATCTCTTCCTGGGCGCCGATGTCGGCCGACCCGGAGCTGGGCCTGGTCTACATCCCGACCAATGGCGCCACCATCGACTTCTACGGTGGTTTCCGTCCAGGCGACAACCTCTTCGGCACCAGTCTGATCGCGCTGGACGTCAAGACGGGCGAGCGCAAGTGGCACTTCCAGATGGTGCACCACGACATCTGGAACTACGACACCCCGACAGCTCCCGTGCTGCTGGATGTGACACAGAATGGTCAGCGCGTCCCGGCCGTGGCACAGGTGACCAAGCAGGCCTTCACCTATGTCTTCAACCGTGAGACAGGCGAGCCGCTGTGGCCGATCGAAGAGCGTCCCGTTCCGCAATCCATGATTCCGGGCGAGCAGCTCTCCGCGACCCAGCCGTTCCCGACCAAGCCGGCCCCTTACGATCTGCAAGGGCTGACGGAAGACGACCTGATCGACTTCACGCCGGAACTGCGTCAGCAGGCCATCGAGATTCTGTCCGAGTGGGAAATCGGCCCGCTCTTCACCCCGCCGCTGCATCGTGACAATGCGCTCGGCAAGCGTGGCGCCCTGTGGTGCCCGGGTGACGTGGGTGGCGTGAACATCAGCGGCCCGGCTGCTGGCGACCCAGAAACAGGCATTCTGTACGTCACCTCGCTGAGCGGTTGCACCACTCGTCAGATCGTCCCGGGTGAAGAGGCCGACCTGCGCTACATGACCGACAATGGCACCACCACCACTGGCCGCACCGTGGCTCAGTACGCGGTGGGTACCGGTGCCGGTGGCCCCCGTGGTCCGCAGGGTCTGCCCCTGTTCAAGCCGCCCTACAGCCGCATCACGGCCATTGATCTGAACACCGGCGAACATCTGTGGATGATTCCAGTCGGCGAGACGCCTGATCGCATCAGGAACAACCCGGCGCTGGCCGGCATTGATGTGGGCAACACCGGCACTGGCGCCCACGCGCCGATGACGGTTACCAAGAACCTGCTGATCTATGCCTCGCAGTCCAGCGACGGCACACCGGCTCTGTTCGCCGTGAACAAGGCTACGGGCGAGCAGGTTGGCAAGGTGGCCGTGTCCGGCAACAGCCGCTACGGCATGATGACTTACGTGCACAAGGGCGAGCAGTACATCCTGCTGCAGACCGGCTCAACGCTCACGGCTGTGTCTCTGCATGGCCCGGTGAGCTCAGGCGCTGCTGCCCACTAAGCAGCGTGCGGTGACCAAGGGGGTCAGAGACACGTGCCCGTGGCATGTGTCTCTGACCCCCTTGTCACTTGTGACTCCTGTGGGTAACGAGAGATCAAACCCCGCCGTGCCCTTTGGTAGTGCATAGGTCTGCCGCCAAACTCCGACTGGCATCCTGTGGACAGCCCGGGCGTCAGTAATCCTGCATTCCCACGACGGTTTCAGCGCAGAGGCTGACCGAGATCACCCTGCGCGAGGCGTTGGCGTGCATCTGTACATGGCGTTTTCGCCCTTGCCGATTTTCTGCTCTTGCCCTCGCTGGCTGAACGGCCGATCAGGGCTCTGCTGCAGAGCCGGCTCGACGCCCGCTTCAGCCTTGCTGACATCCGCTTCAATCCGGTCTCACTGCCGTGGCGCATCAAGGGTCTCGAATTGATCGACGCCAACGGTTGGAACGTGTTGTCACTTGGCGGGTGTTGGTCAATCTGCAGTCAGGCTGCCGGCGTCGAGAGGCCTTCAGCTTGAAGGACGTGCATCGGCACGATATCTATCTGTCGGCGCGCCGCGACAACTTCTGCGATACCAATCCACGCAGCTCGCCTTACGATGTCTTCTGTGAGGGCAGTGTGGCCCTGCATGATCTGATCATTGACGATGGGCTGCGGAACGAGGTCGCTTTCCAGCGGGAGGATATTTCCCCGCAGAGAGTGAGTCTGGAGATGGCGCAGCCGACCAGCGTCCAGCATCAGCGCTTCTGGCCTCGGCGGAACTGGCTGACATGGGATATCTACCCGGAAAGAAGCGGCGGCGACGAGCTTGCCGACCCTGCAGATCGAGGGCGCCCTCCTCGAGGACGAGAGCGCCGATTTCACCGATGCTTCGCTGCCATTGCCCTTTGCAGTGCGGATGACCGGGCTCAATGACGAGATCTGCGCCATGTCGACGCCCTCCAGCGAGCCGCTCCGGGTGTGGCTGGTGGGGCAGGTGGCTGGCAATCTGCGCTACCCTGGGTTCGACTAAGGCAACGTCATCCGAACGGCCGCCGCAGTTTCTGTCGACACATCGCACTGTGCTTGAACACTTCCATCGCGCGGCCGATCTGCGCCTGCAGGAGGAGGCGACGTCGGATGAGGCGCTCGCAACGCTGCAGGCGAGCTTCTTGCGTGAGACCACGGACACCGCGCTCGCGAGATTGCGCGAACTGGCCTGGAAAGAGGCGCTGCGGTGTGGCCTACTGCCAGTGGAAACCGCCATGAACACTGCGACCAATATCTTCCACGAAAAGGCCTGGCCGTGGATCGAGGCTCGGCGAGAGCGTGCTGCGTGATGCCTGTGTTAGGATTGCCGCTCCTTTGAGCAGGCAGGTCTGTCATGCAGTCGTCTCTGATTCCCGAACGTCCACTCGTCATATCGCCAACCCTGGCGGCGACCATCGGCCTGGACGAGGCAGTGATGCTGCACGTGCTGAGTGAGCTGATCGCACACAGGCCGGTGCGCGAAAAGGATCGCTTCGCGTGGATCGAGCTGGATCAGGATCAGCTGCTGAAGGCGTTCCCCTTCTGGGCGCTCATCGATATCAAACGCGTCCAAAAGAGCCTTCTGGACCTGGGCTTGATTCTGATTGATCCGGTCACGGGCAGCCCCGACAGTCACTGGTTCGCCATCAATCAGACGCGTCCGGCGCCCGAACCTGCGAAGCGACAGATCGGCACTGGCCTTCGCTCGGGTCACACTCTGGCCGCCGATCAGCCGATGAGGGGCGGCTCCGAGGGTCCGGGCGCCACCTATATGCCGGCTCACTGGCAGCCCGGTGAGGACTGGATCCGCCAGTGCCGGCAGCAGAACATCCCCGAGGACTTTGTGCGCCAGCTGGTGCCCGGCTTCGTCATGTACTGGCGCGAGCGCGGCCAGGCGCGTTTCTCATGGGGCAATGCGTTCTACAAGTTCGTGCTGCGGGAGTGGCGAGCCGAGCAGACGCGCCGTGGCATGAGCGAGCTGGAAACTGAAATGTCGCCACAGTGGTGGCCGAGCAGCGATGCCTTTGTCATCCTGGAGAACGCCGGCATCAATCCGCAGTTCATCGAAGATGCCGTTCCAGAATTCGTGCTCTACTGGCGCGAGCGAGGGGTCAGCAATGGCGCCTGGAACACGCGCTTCATCGAGCATGTGCGGCGGCAATGGAACCGGTTTCGCTCTGCCATCGAACACGACAGCCAGCCGCGCCGCATCGCCGATGACTGGCAGCCGAGTGCCGAGTGTTATGAAATCCTGCGCCTGGCTGAGATCGACGAGCACTTCGCGCGGCAGAAGGTACCGGAGTTCGTGCTCTACTGGCGTGACACCAATCAGGTGCATGCCTCCTGGAACACGCGCTTCCTGCAGTACATCAAATTCCAATGGGCAAGACGGCTCGACGAGTCGTCGAACATGAGTGTCATCGATGCACAAGATCAATCCCTTGCTGGAAAGCACCAGCAGGTCCTTGGCGCAGCCTTCCAGCGCTTCACAGACCGCAGCTGGGCAGAATAGCCAACGCGCGCAGCAGTCAGCAGACATCGATGGCCCAGACCATGTGGATGCCATCAACCAGCTATTCGCCGAATTCGAGATCGCTTACCACAACCAGTACTACAAGGCCTACGGCAGCGAGGAGCGTCTGGTGCTGGCCAAGAAATACTGGTTGAACGCGCTGGCAGACTACAGCCCTGCCCAGATCGTGGCGGCGGCCCGCCATGTGGTGAAGACGCACGACTATCTGCCGACAGTGTCGGTGGTGGTGCGTGCCTGCGAGGAGGGGCCGGCGCTGTTCGGACTGCCGACGGCCCGGCAGGCCTACTACGACGCCTGCCGGGCGGAGTCTCCCAAGGCCGGGGCGGCCTGGGCTCATCCGGCCGTCTATCTGGCGGGCAGGGCTACGGGCTGGTTCCTGCTGGCCAGCGAGCCGGAGGACAAGGTGTTTCCGCTGTTCGAATACCACTACCACGCCCTGTGCCAGCGAGCGCTGCGGGGCGAGCCTCTGGATGTTGCCTTGCCCGCAGCCCTGTCGAGCAGCGTGCCGCACCCCTTGAGTGGGGAGGAGAATCACGCGCGCATGCAGAAGCTGCGGGAGCAGCTGGGGCTGTAATCAGCCCCCTATCCTCTCACCCAAGGCGCTTGTACTTGATGCGGGTGGGCCCTGCGCTCTCGCCAAGACGTTTCTTGCGATCGGCCTCGTAGTCGCTGTAGTTGCCCTCGTGGAACACTACCTGACTGTTGCCTTCGAAGGCCAGGATGTGGGTGCAGAGGCGGTCAAGGAACCAGCGGTCGTGGGACACCACGATCACGTTGCCCGGGAAGTTGAGCAGGCCTTCCTCCAGCGCGCGCAGGGTTTCCACGTCGAGGTCGTTGGTCGGTTCGTCCAGCAGCAGCACATTGGCGCCGCGCTTGAGCAGCTTGGCCAGGTGCAGACGGTTGCGCTCGCCGCCTGAGAGATCCTTCACGAATTTCTGCTGGTCGCTGCCCCGGAAATTGAAGCGACTGGCATAGGAACGCGACTGTACTTCGTAGCGGCCGATCTGCAGCACGTCCAGACCGTCGGAGATCTCCTCCCACACCGTGGCATTGCCGTTCAGGGCGTCGCGGCTCTGGTCCACATAGGCCAGTTCCACCGTGTCACCCAGGCGGATGCTGCCGCTGTCCGGCTGTTCCTGACCCACCAGCATGCGCAGGAAGGTGGTCTTGCCGGCGCCATTGCCGCCGATGATGCCGACGATGCTGCCCTTGGGAATGCTGAAGCTGAGGTTGTCGATCAATGTGCGGTCACCGAAACCCTTGCACAGATTGTTGACCTCGATCACCACATCCCCCAGGCGCGGGCCCGGCGGAATATACAGCTCGGTGGTCTCGTTGCGCTTCTGGAATTCCTGGGAGTTCAGTTCCTCGAAACGCGCCAGGCGGGCCTTGCTCTTGGCCTGACGGCCCTTGGGGTTGGCGCGCACCCATTCCAGTTCGGACTTGATCGTGCGCTCGCGTGCGGCTTCCTGGCGGGCCTCGGTGGCCAGTCGCTGCTCCTTGGTCTCCAGCCAGGTGGTGTAGTTGCCCTCGTAGGGAATGCCGTGGCCGCGGTCCAGTTCCAGAATCCAGCCGGCGGCATTGTCGAGGAAGTAACGGTCGTGGGTGATCGCCACGACGGTGCCGGGGTATTCCTGCAGGAAGCGTTCGAGCCAGGCCACGCTCTCGGCGTCCAGATGGTTGGTGGGCTCGTCCAGCAGCAGCATGTCGGGGTTGGACAGCAGCAGGCGACACAGCGCTACGCGGCGTTTTTCCCCTCCCGACAGATTGCTGACATCCGCATCCCAGGGCGGCAGACGCAGCGCATCGGCGGCAATCTCGAGTTTGCGCTCCAGGTCCCAGCCTTCGGCCGCGTCGATCGCATTCTGCAGTTCGCCCTGCTTTTCCAGCAGAGCATTCATCTCGTCGTCTCTCATCGGTTCGGCGAAGCGGTCGCTGATAGCGTTGAATTGCTCGATCAGTTTCAGGATCGGGCCCATGGCTTCCTCGACATTGCCGCGCACGTCCTTCTGTGGATTCAGAGCCGGCTCCTGGGGCAGGTAGCCGATGTTGATGCCGGTCTGCGCGCGGGCCTCGCCGTGGTGGTCCTTGTCGATGCCGGCCATGATGCGCAGCAGCGACGACTTGCCGGAGCCGTTCAGGCCCAGTACCCCGATCTTGGCGCCGGGGAAGAATGACAGGGAAATGTCCTTGAGGATCTCGCGCTTGGGCGGAACGACCTTGCCGACGCGATGCATGGTGTAGACGAACTGGGCCATTGAAGTAGTCCTGAGCTGGGGTTGAGGCGGGCCGCATTATGGCACAGGCAGGTGCTGCCGTGTTCCAGTCAGTCTCTGCTGCGCGAGCAGGGCGATCGGGACATTGAGCACTTTCTGAGTGCCGGCAGCAGCCGCATGCAGTAAAATGCCGCGCAATTGAAACTTGACCACCCCTGGGGGAACTGCATGTTTAGCCGTGAAATGACCATCGCGACCTTCGATCCGGAACTCAGTGCCGCCATCAAGGCGGAAGCTGAGCGTCAGGAGCATCACATCGAACTGATCGCCTCCGAGAACTATGCCAGCCCGCGCGTCATGGAAGCCCAGGGCGGCGTGCTGACCAACAAGTACGCCGAAGGCTACCCGGGCAAGCGCTACTACGGTGGCTGCGAGCACGTCGACGTGGTCGAGACCCTGGCCATCGAGCGCGCCAAGGCCCTGTTCGGGGCCGACTACGCCAACGTGCAGCCCCATTCCGGTTCCCAGGCCAATGCCGCTGTCTACATGGCCCTGCTCAAGCCGGGCGACACTGTGCTCGGCATGAGTCTGGCCGACGGTGGTCACCTGACCCACGGCGCCAGCGTCAGCTTTTCCGGCCGCATCTACAAGGCCGTGCAGTATGGCTTGAACAGCGCCACGGGCGAGATCGACTACGATCAGGTGGAAGCCCTCGCCCTGGAGCACAAGCCGCGCATGATCGTGGCTGGTTTCTCTGCCTATTCCCGCATCGTCGACTGGCAGCGTTTCCGTACCATTGCCGACAAAGTGGGCGCGTGGTTCCTGGTGGACATGGCCCATATCGCCGGCCTGGTGGCCGCCGGCGTCTACCCGAACCCGGTGCAGATCGCCGATGTCACCACCTCCACTACCCACAAGACTCTGGGCGGGCCGCGCGGCGGCATCATTCTGGCGAAGGCCAACCCGGAGTTGGAGAAGAAGCTCAATTTCGCCGTGTTTCCCGAGAGCCAGGGCGGCCCGCTGATGCACGTGATCGCCGCCAAGGCTGTCTGCTTCAAGGAAGCCATGAGCCCCGAGTTCAAGGCCTACCAGCAGCAGGTGGTGAAGAACGCCCAGGCCATGGCGAACACCTTCATCGCACGTGGTTTCGAAGTGGTGTCCGGTGGCACCGACGATCACCTGTTCCTGCTCAGCCTGGTCAAGCAGGGCATCACCGGCAAGGACGCGGATGCGGCACTGGGCCGCGCCAACATCACCGTGAACAAGAATGCCGTGCCGCGTGATCCGCTGCCGCCGTTCGTCACCAGCGGCCTGCGCATCGGCTCGCCGGCAGCCACCCGCCGTGGCTTCAAGGAAGCGGAAGTAACAGCCCTGGCTGGCTGGATCTGCGACATTCTGGACAAGATGGGCGACGAGTCCGTGGTGGCCGAGGTGCAGCGCAAGGTCATCGCGCTGTGCGAGCGCTTCCCGGTATACGGCAAGTAACACGGCTGCGGCCCGGAGCCCTCCATGCAGTGTCCGTTCTGCAACGCCCTGGATACCAAGGTGATCGACTCGCGTCTGGTGGCTGAAGGCAACCAGGTGCGTCGTCGGCGCGAGTGCATTACCTGCGCCGAACGTTTCACCACCTACGAGACGGCGGAACTGGTGATGCCCCGCATCATCAAGCAGAACGGCAACCGCGAGCCCTTCGACGAGAACAAGCTGCATGCCGGCCTGCTCAAGGCACTGGAAAAACGGCCGGTGAGCATCGAGAAGGTGGACGAGGCCATCAATCGCATCAAGAACCATCTGCGGGCCACCGGCGAGCGCGAAGTGCCTTCGCGCATCGTCGGCGAGCAGGTGATGCAGGAGCTGCGACAGCTGGACGAAGTGGCCTATGTGCGCTTTGCCTCGGTCTACCGCAGTTTCAAGGATCTGAACGAATTTCGCGCCGAGATCGACCGTCTGGCCAACGACAACTGAGTGTCCGGACTTCCGAGATGAGCAAGCAGCTTGACGACTACATGACCCTCGCCTTCGAGGCGGCGGCGAAAGTGTCTTCCACCTCGCCGAATCCGCGTGTGGGCTGCGTGCTCGTGCGCGACGGCGAGATTGTGGGCGTGGGCTTGCACGAGATGCCGGGCGAACACCATGCCGAGGTCAATGCCCTGCTGGCTGCGGGAGAACTGGCGCGGGGCGCCACGGCCTATGTGTCGCTGGAGCCCTGCTGTCACTTCGGGCGCACGCCGCCCTGCACTCAGGCGCTGATTGCCGCCGGGGTCGCCGAGGTGGTGTATGCCATGCCTGATCCGAATCCGCTGGTGGCGGGCAAGGGCGTCCAGGCGCTGCGTGCGGCAGGCGTCAAGGTCAGCGGCCCGCTGCTCGAGGCTCAGGCGCGCCAGCTCAACCGCGGCTTCATCAAGCGCATGGAACAGGGTCTGCCCTTCGTGCGCTGCAAGCTGGCCATGAGCCTGGACGGTCGCACCGCCATGGCCTCGGGCGAGAGTCAATGGATCACCGGGCCCGCCGCTCGTGCCGATGTGCAGCGCCTGCGCGCCGAGTCCTGTGCCGTCGTCACCGGCGTGAACACGGTGCTGCAGGATGATCCCGCGCTCAATGTTCGCGTGGACGCGCAGGGTGCCGCCGCGGCACCTGCCGTGCTGCGCCAGCCGCGCCGCGTGATTCTCGACTCCGCGCTGCGCACGCCGGTGACGGCGCGCGTGCTGCAGCTTTCAGGCGAGGTACTGGTCTTTACCACCTGCAGCGGCCGGCCGCTGGCAGGTGCCGAGGTGCGTCAGCTGGCTGCCGGAGCCGATGAGCGCGTGGATTTGCGGGCAGCCATGCAGAGCCTGGCACAGGACTACCAGTGCAATGAGGTCCTGCTGGAGGCCGGCCCGACCCTGAGCGGCGCCATGGTGCAGGCCGGGCTCGTGGACGAAGTGATCCTCTACATTGGCGCGAAATTCCTTGGCAGCGATGCGATGCCCCTGTTGCGCCTGAGCGGGCTGCAGCACATGGCCGACCAGATCGCCCTGCACATCACGGACGTGACGGTCATTGACGCTGATCTGCGCGTGACCGCCCGACTGCATTCACACTAGGGCAGACTTGCATATGTTTACTGGCATCATTGAAGCACTGGGTAGCGTGGATTCCCTGCAACTACAGGGTGGCGAATGGCGTCTGCGCGTGCGCAGCGAAACGCTGGATTTCGCCGACGTGAAGCTCGGCGACAGCATCGCGGTGAACGGCGTGTGCCTGACTGTCACGCGACTCGGCCCCCACAGCTTCGACGCCGACGTCTCCAACGAAACCATGCAGCTCACGACCCTGCACAGTCTGCAGGCAGGCAGTCGCGTGAATCTGGAAAAGGCGCTCACGCCGGTGAAACGGCTGGGCGGCCATATCGTCAGTGGCCATGTGGACGGTGTGGGGGAATTGCTTGCGCGTCGGCCCGATGGCGCCAGCATCCGCATGGATTTTCGCGCGCCCGCCGCGCTGGCCCGCTACATCGCCCAGAAGGGCTCGATCTGCATCGACGGCACCAGCCTGACCGTGAACACCGTCAACGGCGCCACCTTCAGCATCAATGTGATTCCTCACACCCAGGCCCAGACCATCGTTCAGGACTACCGCGAGGGCCGGATGGTGAACCTGGAGGTGGACCTGATCGCGCGCTATCTGGAACGCCTGATGCAGGGCGAGCACGCGGCCGATGAACACGACAGCAAGGCGGGCACACTCACCCGCGCCTTTCTCGCAGACCAGGGATTCCTGTAAATGAAACTGAACACCGTAGAAGAGATCATCGAAGACATCCGCCAGGGCCGCATGGTCATCCTCATGGATGACGAGGATCGCGAGAACGAAGGCGATCTGGTGATTGCCGCCGAACGCGTGCGCACCGAGGACATCAATTTCATGGCCACGCATGCACGCGGGCTGATCTGCCTGACCCTGAGTCGGGAGCGCTGCGAGTACCTGAATCTCGGCCCCATGGTGAACAGGAACAAGACCCAGTTTCACACCAACTTCACGGCTTCCATCGAGGCCGCCACGGGCGTGACCACCGGAATCTCCGCTGCCGATCGTGCCCGGACCATCCAGGTGGCGGTTGCCCGCGACACCCGTCCCGAGGACATCGTGCAGCCCGGCCATGTGTTTCCCATCATGGCCCAGCCGGGCGGCGTGCTGCAGCGTGCCGGTCACACCGAGGCCGGCTGTGACCTCGCCCGTCTGGCCGGCTTCACGCCCGCAGCCGCCATCGTCGAGATCATGAACGAGGACGGCACCATGGCCCGGCGGCCCGACCTTGAAGTCTTCGCGCAGAAGCACGGCCTGAAGATCGGCACCATCGTCGATCTGATCCACTACCGCATCGCCAACGAGCGTACCGTGACGCGCAAGGCCTCGCGTGTCGTGCAGACCGAACACGGCGAGTTCCTCATGCACACCTTCACAGACACCATCCTGGGCGGGCCGCATCTGGCCTTCACCCTGGGCAGCGTTACCCCGGACCAGCCGACGCTGGTGCGAGTGCACATCGCCAACACGCTGCGTGATGTCTGCGATGTGGTGAATCCGGCATGGCCGAGCTGGTCCTTCAGTGCTGCGCTGGAGCGCATTGCCCGGGAAGGCCGCGGGGTGGCTGTGTTACTATCCGGCGATGAGTATGCCGAGGACATCGGCACGACGCTGGACAAGGCCTTCGGCACGGACAGCGGTGCGCGGCGCGTCAACCGCAAGGGCAATGACCTGACCATCGGCACGGGCTCGCAGATCCTGCGCGACCTGGGCGTCGGGAAGATGCGCCTGTTGAGTTACCCGGCCCGCTTCCATGCCATCTCCGGCTTCGACCTGGAGGTGGTGGAGTTCGTGCCCTATGACGAGAATTTTCAACCCTCGACCGCTGCGACTGCGCCCTGAGCCACTCGCCAGCGAGCGAACCCTGAACAAGCACAAGGTGAATACCCCATGAGCACGATCAAGATCATCGAAGGAGATTTCCAGGGCGCCTCCGCGCGTTACGCCCTGGTGGTGGCCCGCTTCAACAGCTTTGTCGTCGACAAGCTGGTCGAGGGTGCACTCGACACGCTGCGCCGTCATGGGGTGAAGGACGCCGATGTCACGCTGGTACGTGCGCCCGGCGCCTGGGAGCTGCCTGTGCTCACCCGCCACGTGCTGGCGAGCGGCAAGTTCGACGCAGTCATCGCCCTGGGCGCCGTGATTCGAGGCGGCACCCCGCACTTCGAGTATGTGGCCGGAGAATGCGTGAAGGGCCTCAGTGTCGTGAGCCTGGAAAGCCAGATTCCGGTGGCCTTCGGTGTGCTGACTGTGGATACCATCGAGCAGGCCATCGAGCGTGCCGGCACCAAGGCCGGCAACAAGGGCTCCGAAGCCGCTCTGAGCGCGCTGGAAATGGTCAGTGTCATCCGCAAGCTGATCGCCCGATGAAGACAAGCGCAGCGCCCGAGCAGTCGGCACGCCCTCCTGTGCTGGCGGAAGAAGGGCCGAAGAAGAAATTGTCCGACCGGCAGAAGGCGCGGCGCATGGTGCTGCAGGCCCTGTATCAGTGGCAGCTGGCCGGTGCGCCGGTGCATGAGATCCAGGCGGAGTTCCGCGGCTACTATCAGGGCAGGATCGACTGGGTCTACTTCCACGAGGTGTTTCCGGCCACCGTCGCTCAAGTAGAAGAGCTGGACAATGCCATTACCCCCCTCCTCGATCGCGAGATGAGTGCGCTCGACCCGGTAGAGCTCTCGGTGTTGCGCTTCGGCATGTTCGAACTGCTGCATCGCCGGGAAGTGCCCTACAAGGTCGTGATCAACGAATGCGTGGAACTGGCCAAGGTCTTCGGGGCCACAGATGGACACCGTTATATCAATGGCATCCTCGACCGTGCGGCCCGCAGCATCCGCACCCTCGAGATCTGAACGCCGGGCACCCCGGCACTGCCCAGAGACCCGCATGGACGGGCACCGAGGCACGCCTACGTGGCATCTGACGAATTCGACATCATCCGCCGCTACTTCAGCCGTCCCGAGCTGTCATTCGCTGTGCCGGGAGTGCCGCTCGCCATTGGCGACGATTGCGCGCTGCTGCAGCCGAGCCGGGGCTTTGAGTTGGCCGTCTCCATGGACATGCTGGTGGAGGGCGTGCACTTTCTGCCTGATGGCGATCCGTTCCAGCTGGGGCAGCGTACCTTGCTCGTCAATCTGAGTGACCTGGCCGCCATGGGTGCCAGGCCGCTGTGCTTCACCCTTGCGCTGAGTCTGCCGCGCAGCGATGAGCACTGGCTTGCGCGGTTCAGCGCCGGCCTCGCCCGGGTGGCCGCCGCACATCACTGTCCTCTTGTGGGCGGCGATCTCACCGCCAGCGCCCCGACAGTGGCCGGCAGGGCAGGGCCGCTGTGTCTGTGTGTGCAGGTGCATGGCGAGGTGCCGGCCGGCGCCGCATTGCGTCGCAGCGGGGCGCGGGTCGGGGATGCGATCTGTGTGACGGGCACCTTGGGAGACGCGGCGGCGGGCCTGCGTGTGTTGCGTGACGGCGCCTGGCCGGAGCTGACGTTACCCTTGCGCGAAATTCTTGTGCAAGCGTTTCATATGCCCCAATCTCGAGTGCATGCGGGCATGGCCTTGCGTGGTCTTGCCAGCGCGGCTATCGATCTGTCGGATGGTCTGGCGTCCGACCTGGAGCACATCCTGCAGGCCAGCGGTGTCGGTGC
>Ga0255216_1000189_pt1 | contig 15361 bp, 6 predicted proteins | sample Miss_Atlam_RepA__FD_189934 | JGI IMG/M metagenome (GOLD analysis project Ga0255216, IMG submission 189934) | Freshwater microbial communities from Mississippi River, Louisiana, United States - Miss_Atlam_RepA_8d | ecosystem: Environmental > Aquatic > Freshwater > River | place: USA: Louisiana... | reverse complement strand
CAGCCCCTGGGCTTCACTGTCACGCTCAGTGCAGCCTCCACCCGGACGGAAACCTATGCGTTCAGCCTGGGTGGGGCTGCCGGCACCGCGGACTGGACCGAACTGCTGGCGACCAATGGTGTCAGCATCGATCTGGCAAGCGGACTGGTGAGCATCCCGCCCGGCGTGACCAGTTTCACCTTCACGGTGGTGACCCGGGATGACCTGCTCGTGGAAGCCGCCCGCGAGAGCCTGACCCTGACGCTGGGCGGCGCCCAAGGCAGCAGTGGCATTCTGGACAACGACACACGGCCCGCGCCGCCGGTCATCGTCGATGTCACCGAGACCCCCACCGACCCGACGCCTGCCGACCTGCTGACCGGCGACACCACCCAGGTGCTGCGGGTACTGGGCACGCCCGGACTGCCAGTGCTGCTCTACACGCGCGACGGCCAGCAGATCAGCCCGGCCGGGTACAGCGTCACGGAGACTGCGCCCGGCGTCTTTACGCTGGACGCCCAGGGCATCAACCTCAATGTCGGCGACTACGTGGTGCGGCAAGTGGATGCGGGCGGCAACGAAAGCCCCGACTCCAACCAGTTCACCGTGGACAGCACGCCCGAGCTGGAGGAGAACACCCAGGCCCGCGTGATCATTCCGGGGCAAGGGCTCAGTGGTCGCTTTGAAGTGATTGACCAGAACCGGGTAAACCTGACGCCGTTCCAGTCCAGCCGCCCGCCTTCGCTGTGGTACGACTCGGACGGGGAGCGTGCGCTGTTCGGGCTGCAGGGCGGCAGTGCCGCCGGAGCCCAGGTCAGCCTGCGCCTGGCCAATGGGTCCACGCTCGAAGTCAACAGCATCACGGGGGCCTACCTCTACAAGCCCAGCAGCGATGCCACCCTGGATGTCTTCCCTGTCACCGTGCGCGACCCCGGTGGCAAAGGCGGCAACCTGGCCTTGAGCTTCGAGGTGCGTGACCTGCTCGACCGCGACGGGGTGCCCGCCGCCACCGAGGAGCAATTGGCCACCCGCCTGACAGGCACGGCCGACAACAACGGCGACGGTGTTTCCGACGCCAACCAGAATGCCGTGACCACCATGGCGTGGACGCGGCAGGACTACTTCTCCAATGCCGTGCAGGGGCAGATCGGGCAGGTCCCTTCCACCTCGGTCGTGACCGTGGTGGCCAATGAATCGCTGGAAGGCAGCCAGGTCAGCCCGATAGCCCAGCTGATCAATTTCGATGTCCTGAAGGTGGACCGCGATGGCCGCGGCGGGCTGCCCACCACCAATCTGGGCAGCACCGTCTCGTCGCCCTGGGATGCGCTGGCGTTTTCCATCGAACCGCTGCAAAGCCTGGGCTTGATCGACGTGGATGCCTCACGCCCGGGGCTGCAACAGCGCGTGACCATCGACATCAGTCGCTCCGGGATCCTCGACGGCGATTTCCAGGCCTACTACAAGTGGATCAGCGCCGACACGATCCTGGCCGCCGTCCAGGCGGGGGTGCCGCTGATCACCTTCGACAATGTCGCGCTGGTGTCCCCCAACCAGGCCGGCTGGTATGACTTTACCCAGCGCACGCCCGGTGGCGACGGCGCGCGCTTTGTCAGCAGCAACGGCAAGATCACCGGGATCGACATCATCCTCACCGACAACGTCTTCGGGGACATCGACTTCACCCCGGGCCGCCTCACCGACCCGGGCATGCCAGTGGCACGCCCGGATGCCCTGCCCCCCGTCATCACCGGACCCAGTGGTGGCGCCGGGGCGCCCAGCAGCCTCAAGAACATCCCGGAGAACACTCGCAGCGTGTTCCGGTTCACGGCGGATGAGCCGGTGGGCTGGTCGCTGGAGGGCGGTGTCGATGCCCCCCTGTTCCAACTGGATGCGGACGGCAACCTGAGCTTCGCGGCTGCGCCCAACTACGAGGCCCCCACCGATGCCGGCAGGGACAATCGCTACGATCTCGTGATCAAGGCGGTGGATGGCTCGGGCAATGCAGCAACGCAGCGGGTGACGGTGCAGGTCACCGATGTGCCGGAACCGGTGCCGATGTACCGGGCAGACCTGCGCACGGGGGATCGTCTGCTGACCCTGGACCTGGCAGGTGCCCAGAACACGGCGCGGGCAGAAGGCGGTAGCTCCGGCCTGGAGTTCTGGGTCATGCCGGAACCCACCAAGTTCCTGGTGCCACTGGTGGCCTGGCGCAACCTGCTGACGGGCGACCTGTTCTACGCCCCGAGGAATGCCGAGCTGCCCTACGCCTGTTATGTGCCAATCGACGCCGGGCCTCTGGGCTATGTCCCCCAGGCGGGTCAGGGGGCCTTCGACCTGCATCTGTGGATGGACGCGCGCGGGATCACGCAGATCGTCAGCCGTGACACGGCCCTGCAGATGGGACTTGCCGGCAAGGGCTACGCCGACCTGGGGGCGCTGTTCGGCTCCGCCGCACAGGTCGATGGCACGCCGATGGTGGGGCTGGTTGGGATCGAAACTCTGTCGGGCGGCTGATGGGCTGCTCTGTGCCTACTCTTCTTAAAGGGATTGCTCTTATGATTTTCAAGATGTTTGGTTCAAGGCTGTCGACAGCGTTGTTTGGCGTGCTGGCTGTCTCGCCGCTGGGCATGTCGGCCTGCGCATGGGGGCAGGGAGCGGCGGGTACCGAGGACCCTTCCGCGTTGGCAGCGGACGAACCGGCCTGGGTCCTGTCGCTGGCCGGGGGCTTGGCACAAGGCCCTTCGTCCCTGCCCTTGCACGTCAACCTCGGCGGGGCCAGAGCCATACAGCTCAATGGGACTGTCGACCTGGATCGCGGGCAGGCCGTGTCGCTCTCGCTGGCGCGCCAGTTCTGGGGTCGGGAATCGGACGACGGCGAGCGGCGCTATCCGTTGCGCCTGGAGCTGGAGGGCTTGCGGGCCGACGTGCCGCGCACCCAACTCGCGCTGGGCGTGTCTAGCGTCGACTTGGCCGACGAGATCGACATCGAGGGCATATTCGCCAACGCCTTGCTGCGGGTGATGCAGACCGACCATCTGCAAGGCTGGATCGGTGCGGGCGTCGGACGCATTCGGCAATCGACCCAGGACGCCAGTGCCGTGCTGCCCGGATGTGCCTGCCTCGCAGCTGCCGAGGGCGATGGCACCGTCTGGCGCGCAAAACTGCGCCTTGAGTGGATACCGCAAGATGAGCAAGACACGGACTGGGCACTCTTCCTCGAAGGTGGCTACAGTAAACTGCCTGCCTTGCAAAGCTCGGCCGGCGTGTTTCCGCTCAGCACCTACGACAAGTGGGGACTTTGGACTCTGACCGCCGGCCTGCGCCTGCGTTTCTGAGAGGATTTCCATGAGCCAACCCGATCTCGCGACCCCCGTCACCTGGAACAACCTGAAGCTGGAGTATGTCGGCCCGCTGTCACTGGACTATGACCTGGACAGCAAGGACCGCAATGCCAGACTCAAAATTACCAATGTCGGCACCACGACCGTCGAAAACATCTACTTTCAGATTGCCATCCAAGGCCTTGGCGACTACCCGAAAGTCACCGGCGATGGCGGCTTTGCCGTCTTCCCCAATGGCGGCAGCATCGATCTGGCGCCAGGGCAAAGCTATATCGCCCAGAACTGGCTGCAGGGGATATACGAAGGGCGCTTCGGCAACACTCCGCCGGTCAGCGGCCAGACCAAGACTTACAGCGTGGATTTCATTCTGGCCACGGACAACGCCGCCTTTCAGCGCGCCAACCCGACGGCGGACCCGGTGCTGGCAGGCAAGCTGACCCAGCAGATTGCGTTCACCCGCAGCGACTACGGGCCCAACGAATTCCGCACCACGACCTCGGCCGAGCTGACAAACGGGCAGACTCTTTCCGGCACCATTGCGACACCCAATGGCCCGCTGACAGGGCTGACCGTGGAAATTGCGACCCCTTATAGCCGCTGGTATCCGGTGGACGTTCGCAGCAGTGCCACGCAGGCCGGCTTTGCCACCCAGGTGCCGACACGCGACGACTGGATGGTGCGCATCACCGCCGAAGACTTCGGCTCGCGCACCTTGACCGCCGCGCAACTGGCGGATGCCGGCTCGATCACGCTCAGCGCCGTCAGCGATTTGAGCTACGGCTACCAGTTGGCGAAAACGGCCGTCGCGCCAGTGGGCTACTGGCGCGGGGCAGTGAGTGAGTCCGAAAAGACGTTCGTGCTGATTCCGGGGCAGGAAAATTGGTCGGATCCCGGCGATGACGCTGCCGATGCTGCGCTGCGCGCTCGCTCGCTGATCCGCAAGTACAGCTTCAGCGGCGAGCTGCTGTGGGAATATGCCCCGGGTTGGGAGACCTGGGGCGGCGATATGTCGGCCGACGGCAGTCGCGTGGTGTTCCTGGTCACGCCCGACATCTCGCGCTACCGCGCCGGGGACTGGAAACTGGGCGTGCTCCATGGTCGCACAGGGGAGCTGCTGTGGTCGGTGACCGGCCAGATTCCCTATCTGGAGGGCCTGGAAGCCTCGGTCAGTCCGGATGGGCGCTATGTCGCGGCCGGCTCCACTCAGGGTGCCCTGGGCGTGCACGATGGCAGCACGGGTGCTCTGCTGTGGCAGAAGGCCGCTGGCACCTTCGGCCAGGTGCGCAAGCTGCTCTTCGTGGGGGATCACCTTTACGTGGGCTCCGGCGATGGCTTTCTGGTCAAGCTGGTGGCCGCCACGGGAGCGCAGGTGTGGAAGTCGTTCGTGGGCGGCTGGCCTTTCGTCAATGGCCTGGATGTGAACGAAACGGCCGGGTTGATCGCCGTGGGCACCAAGTCCAAGGACACCAGTGTGGTGAATGCGGAGACGGGCGAGGTGCTGTGGTCGAAGCAGACGGGCGCGCTCGACGCCGTGATGTCGCCGGATGGCCGCTATGTGGCGAATTTCTACGGCGATATTTTCAATGCCCGCACCGGGGCGCTGGTAGGCCAGACGGGAGTGGGTGCCACCGCCCTGTTCTCGCCGGACAGCCAGTATCTGATCCAGGCCGACCGTGGCCTGGTGACGATTGCCGATCTTGCCGGCAAGGTGCTGTCCCGCATCGTCGACAGCACCGACACCCAGGCCGGCAGCGGGGAACAGGCACAGTGGAGTTATCTGAGTGCCGACGGCGCCACTCTGATCGTCGCCAGCCGGGACATGGACACGCCGGGCGAGCGCGCTCTGGCCATCTGGACCCGGGGTGAACCGGTGGTGTCTTCGGGAGGTTCTTCCGGGGGCTCTTCGGGCAATTCCGGGCAGAATGGCGGCAGTAATCCCCCGGGCGGAAACAGCGGTACCGGCGGCAGTGGAGGCCCGACGGCGGGCAAAGACACGCTGATCGCGCAGCCCGGCATCAACGTGATCGACGGCCTGGGCGGCACTGACACTGTGGTCTACACCCTGCGCCGCGCCGACTTCCAGATTGTGACTACCGGCGACAACACCCTCGTGCGCTCGACCAATGGGGTGTTCATCAACTCCCTGAAGAATGTCGAGCGGCTGCAGTTCCAGGACACCTCTGTCGCCCTGGACCTGAGTGGCAATGCCGGCATCACGGCGCGCATTCTGGGCGCACTGGCCGGCAAGCAGGCCTTGAACAACAAGGCTTACATGGGCATCGGGATTGATTTGCTGGACAAGGGCATGAGTGTGACGGAGCTGACGGGCCTGGCGGTGGAGACTCTTGGCCTGAAGACCAAGGATCAACTGGTCACGACATTATGGACAAACATCGCCGGGGCCCCGCCCACCCAGGCGAACAAGGCACCTTACCTGCAGCTGCTCGACAACGGTCTGGCACTGGCGGAGTTTGCCCGCATGGCGGCCGAGAGCCCGGAGAATGCGGCCAGTATTGGCCTGGTCGGCCTGTTGTTGAGCGGGATCGAGTACCAGCCGGTCGTCTGAGCCATGGCGATGGCACCGGCGCCGGCTGCCCCGCCGGCCCGCTGCCTAGTTGCTGAAATTGCCCATCACCACCGATTGCGGCGTCACGGCATCGACGAAAATGCCGATCAGGCTGACGTCTGCTGCCGTCGTGATCTGGTTGCCGTCCCCGTCCACCACCGAGAACAAGAACTGCCGCGTGCCGTCGTCGGTCATCATGACGAGGGCGCCCTGATTGGGGCCTGTGGTGTTGGCCAGAAAATCATTGCCGGCACCGCCGTCTGCCAGTTGCAGCACGGCACGCGCGACGGCATTGGCCATGGTGGTGTCAGCGCCCAGCTGGTCGGCCCCCGGGCCGATGCGGTAGAGGGTAGCGCGCCCGGCGCCTGCCAGCGCAGCGGTGTCCGCGGGGTAGTCCTGCTGCACAGCGCCGTTGGCATTGGCGATGGCATCCGAGAGGCTGGCGGTACCGGGATCCCCGATCAGGTCCAGCCCGGTCATGTTAAACAGCACCAGGCTGTCGGCATCCGGCCCCACGCCAAAGGTGAAGCCCTGCAGGGTATCGGCGGCGTCTCCTGCTCCGATGTCCATGAACACCTGGTCCCGCTCAGCCACTCCGGAATTCAGCAGAATGGTATCGGCACCGGCATCACCAGAGAGGAAATCGGCGCCGGTACCGCCACTGAGGCTGTCATCCCCCGGGCCGCCGGCGAGAAAATCCAGCCCACTGCCCCCCAGAATGGTGTCGTTGCCTTGCCCGCCATCAACAATGTCATCGCCGGCGCCGCCCAGGATGAAGTCGGGCCCGGTCCAGCCTTCCACCACGTCATCTCCCACACCGGCATCCATGTAGTTGGACGCCGCGCGCCAGCCGGGATTGCCGGCATTGATGGTCTCGCCGCTGGGCGTGCCCAGGATCACATACTGCGCCGACACCGCACTGAGCTTTTCGGTATCGCTGCTACGCAGGGTCATGGTGCCCCGTTTGACGATATTGCTGGTGTTGACCAGTGCCACGGCGCCTTGGTTGAAGCTGCCGAGCAGGCCACTGATGGACAGCCGCAACTCCCCCGCTTCGCTGAGCAGCGCCAGAAAGCCGGTATCGGTACCGTTGAAGGCCAGCGTGGGCGGCGGCAGACTGACCCGATGATCCGCCACCACCTGCGGCAGCAGCTGTGCCAGTGGCTCACTGGCCGCACGGGCAAAGTTGGTGCTCACGGCCCAGTCGGCGTTGTAAGGCGTCTCGACCCGCTGTGCCAGCTGCTGATAGGTATAGGACACCTGGTTGTCGGTATAGCCGCGCTGCAACAGATTGTTGGCATTGCGCAGCAGGTAGGCCGGGTCACGCAACATGGCCGCCAGCGCCTGCTCCGACGCAAGCAGGGGATCGGGGCTGGCCAGGATCTGCGCCCAGTTGCGCTCATCCAGATTGCTGCCGATGTTGCCGTACAGTGACAGGATGGCGCGCTGGACGAGGGCAGGGGTTGGCTCGCGATTGGCGAGCAGCAGTTGCAGGGAAGACATGGGGCCGGCGCGCCTCTGCGCTTAGATGTTGAAATCGACCATGGTGATGCCACCGAGGTTGGTGGAGTTGACGAACTGGGCGATGAGGGTGACTTCGCCGGCGTCCGTGGTCTGGCTGTTGTTGGCATCCACCACCAGGAACAGGAAATGGCGGGTGCCATCATCGGTAAGCAGCACCAGCCCGCCCTGATCGGCACCGGTGGTGTTGGCCAGAAAGTCCGCACCGTCGGTGAGCTGGGCCAAGGCACGGGCTTCGGCATTGGCCATGGTGGTGCCCGCCCCCAGCTGGTCGGTGCCAGCGATGACATAGAGGGTAGCCACGTCTGGCACAAAACCGCCCGGGTTCGGGGCGGTGTCGGCCGGATAGGCCTGGTTGGTCGTGCCGTTGCCGCCATTGGCATTGTTGGTCAGAGAATCGGCCGCGCCGCCGATCAGGCGCAATCCGGCACTGACGGTCAGGTCGAAGCGATCAAAACCATTGCCCCCCAGGCCGCCGCCAAAGTGGAAGCCGTCGATGATGTCGGCGCCATCCGCCGAAGTCAGGTCCATGAGCACGGTTTCCTGTTCCAGCTCGCCAGCATTCAAGAAGAGGCTGTCGGTGCCGGGCCCGCCGGTCAGAATGTCCCAGCCGGTCCCGCCAATCAGCACGTCATCGCCGAAGTCACCGCGCAGGTCGTCAGCTCCGCTGCCGCCGACCAAGGTGTCATTGCCGTTGTCCGCCAGCACAACGTCGTTGCCGGCGCCGGCGAGCACGTAGTCATTGCCATCACCGGACAGCACGGCATCATTGCCGTTGCCGGCATCAATGAAGTCGGCGCGGTTCCCTGCTGCCACGGTATTGATGTTGTTGTTGCCCGCGGTCCCGAGTATGACGTACTGCGTGCCCGTGGCACTGGCTTTGTGCGAGTAGCTGCCGGTCAGCGTCAAGGTGCCCTGCACCACTGTCGCCCGCGCGGTGCTCAGCACAGAGGCGCCCTGGGCGACATCGCCAATCGCTCCCGACACCGACATGCGCAGGCTGCCGGCCTCACTGGCGGTGATGGTGAATCCGTCGGCCGCCGCATTGAAACTCAAGGTGGGGGTTGGCAAACCCTGCTGCTGATCTGCAGCCGCCTGGGCCAGAAGGTCGGCAAATCCGGCATTGGCCGCGGCAGCGAAAGTTGTGCCGCTTGCCCATGCCGGGCTGTAGGGGAAGCCGATACGCGTGGCCAGCTGCTGGTAGGTGAGCACGACCTGACTTTCGGTATAGCCCCGCACCAGCAACTGGTTGGCATTGCGCAGCAGATAGCTGGCGTCCTGATACTGCGCGCTGAGCGCCGCTTCGGCCGCTGCCAGCGGGTCTGCTGCTGCCAGAATGCTCGCCCAGTTGCGCTCATCCAGGTTGTTTCCCAGAAAACTGTACAAGGTGTTTATGGCGCGGGTGATCAGCGGCGTAGTGATCGCCTGGTTACCGAGGAGCAAGTGCAATGAGGACATGGGGCGTCTCGTGTGTGGACAATATTTGTACTATTGTTCACAAAATAGGCACCTCACGACAAGGTCTCAGCTGATTATTTTTTAATCGAAATGAGCAGTGGCTGAGTTGATATTCCCTTTCTATCCGCTTGCCTGACGCTGCGCGGCCTTGCGCAGCAGGGAAGCGGCATCCTCATACTGCAACGGCTACGATTCATAGAGTCTTGATGGCGCAATCCATTAGAGAGCGCGTGAGCCGCAGGGAGCCGAGGAGGGGGAGGTGGGATGACATGGTGGCATTTTATGGAAGCGGCGGTGGGAGTATGCGTGGTTCTTTAACAACAATTTTTAACATGACGTTCTATATTTTTTGAGGAAAAGCAGAGCGTGGCATAATTTTAAGGAAGAAAAGGCTACCGATTAAAAAAGAAAAGCCCCCACCTTTGGAGCAGGGGCTATTCGAAAGACTCCGTGGCCGCCTACGAAGTAGGCGGCGTTGGAGTGAGCTTTAGATGAAGTTTGCAGCCACCATTGCGTCAGCGGCAACACCGGTAAGCGTAGCGACCAACGTCAACTCAGCCGCATCGACGTTAGCGCCGTCACCATCAACAAACTGCCAGATTTGCGCACCACCGGCTGTCAGGTAATTTACAAACAAGAGTGTGTCAGCGGCATCAATTGCTGCATTGGTCGCCGTAGCTGCCAAGGCAGCCACAAGGTTTGCTGCAGTACCACCGGTCGTCACCCCCGTGAGCTCAAACACGGTTGTCGTGGCAGCGATCGCAGTACCTGCAGCTGCTGCTTGATAGCCAGTAGGAGTGGTGACCAGTCCGTCAATAGACAACAGTGCAGTGTTCCAATCGATGATATCCGCAGCAACAGCAAAGTCAGTGATTCTGTCACCAACATCTGCAGCTACCATTACGAATGTATCAGCTCCGGCACCACCGGTAATCGTATCAGCACCAGCACCGCCAGTGATGGTATTGGCTACCGCTGAGCCTACGATGTAGTCGGCACCGGTTCCACCAGTCACATTCTGAATGTTGGAGACGGTATCGAGTGTCGCGATGTTCAGCGCTGACTCACCATTGAACAGATAGCCCACACGGCCCGCATCAACACCACCTGTCAACGCGCCTGACAGATAGGCACCAGTAGTTGCGAAGATGTTGGCATAGCTGATGTTGGCTGCCGACAAGTTCACCACAACACCGCTGATCGTGCTCGGGCCGGTATTTGCGTCACCGCCAGAAGCAATCAGCGTGTTAGTCCCGGTTCCACCGTCAATCACGTCAGCGCCTGCACCGCCAGTGATCTGGTCGTCGCCCGCACCACCGTCGATTGTATCGGCGCCGGCAGCGCCTGACAGCACGTCATTACCGTTGTTGCCGGAGATGCTGTCTGCACCAGCAGAACCAGTCACGTTGTCCACACCGACGGCACCGTTGTAGGTAGTGCCCGAGGCCACCAGTGTGGTCGTCACCGCGCCACCGTAGGCAGAGGCGTTTACGCTGGTCAATGCAGTGGAGCCCGTGAGAGTCAAGGCAAGAGTCGCCGAGTCACCGGTAATCACCAACGAGGTTGCCGCGGCAGCAGTCAACACAATCGTGTCAGTCGCGTTGCCACCAGTGGTGACGTCTGTGTCATTCGAGAACAGGTTGATTGTCTCGATGCCCGCGGCAGTGATCGTGCCCGCGTTGAATCCCGCAGCCGATGCCAATTCCAGGTTCAGGGTTTGTGCACCAGTTGTAGTGGCGTAGTTTAGAACCAGGTCACCAGCGTTTGCGGCTGTCATGACAACAGTTGAGTTATCAACCAGATTTGCAACGGTTTCGGCTCCGCCACCGGCTGTGGTACCGCTAAGAGTGACAAATCCAACGCTGTCAAACATCGAGACATCAAGAGTCTGGGCATTTAGTGCGTCAGAAACTGTCAGACGATCAATACCACTCAGGTTGTTCACAAACGTGGTGATCTGGGCAAAGGTACCCGCAGCGATACGTGCGACGTCTGCCTGGTTGATCGACAGAATGTCTGTGCCGCCTTCGCCACCAGAGATTGTGTCGGTCAAGGACAGTACGTTCGTACGAACGATTGTGTCGTCGCCGTCGCCACCGCTGATGTTCAGGTTGCCACCGCTGATGTTGGTAATGGTGTCGTTGCCGGCACCACCCATCAGAGTGCTGGTAGTGGTCGACAGTGATGTGATTCCGTCATTGCCGTCGCCACCATCAACAGTGTCGGCGCCAGTGTTGGTTGCAATCGTGTCGTTGCCTGCACCGCCCAGGATGCTGTCATTACCGGTATTGCCAGTAATGTTGTCGTCACCATCACCGCCAGACAGCGTGTCGTTCCCGCCATTACCAACGATCACGTCGTTGCCGGCATCGCCGCTGATGCTATCTGCTGCTGCACCACCGGTGATGTTGTCGATACCGCCGCCGCCAGAAATGGTTGTGGCGGTTGCAGAACCCAACAGAGTGTCGGCATTGGCACTACCTGTCACGTTGGTGGCGCCTACCGGAGCCGCACCCATGGTGAAAGTAGCAGTGCCAGTCAGACCAGCAGCACTGATAGAGGCAGCTGTAATTGCCTGAACTGTATAGGCATTGGAACCTGTGAAGTTCACTGCAGTCGTTCCGCCAGTGTCGGCAGTAACACCGATTGTTCCCAGAGTCTGGGCTGTTGCGGCACCAGTACCTGAGCCATTGATGTTGACTGTTTCGTACTGAGTGATCGTCAGGTTCTGCGCCGCACCAACGTTGGTTGCTGCTGCGGTATTGACGATATTGAGCACATCAGTGGTGGCTGTGCCGGTGTCAGTCACGGTCAAGGCAGAAGCCAGAGCAGCGCTGAGGTTCACTGTCAACGTGCCGGCTGGTCCGACGATGCTGTCGGCTGCACCACCCGCGCCAGAGCCTGCGATAGATACAGTTGTGATAGCTGTATCAATATTTGCAACAGTAAGCGCGCCTTCAAGCGCGTCTGCGAGGGTCAGATTTTCTATCCCAGAAATTGTACGAGTCGCCGGTGTTGTGTAGGCAATTGCATCCGCTGAAGTCGTACGTAGCGTGTCTGTTCCATCGCCGCCAATGATTGTGTCGGTACCGGCAGCTGCCAGATCGCCAGCTGTGCCCATGTTGAAGGTGTCGTTACCAGCGCCACCATCCAAGTTGTCCACACCGGCACCGGAAACAATGGAGTCGTTACCGTCACCACCAGAAACGGTGTCGTTGCCTGAACCTGCAGTAATTGTGTCATTGCCACCATTACCAGTCAGGCGGTTGGCCGTGCCGGTTGCGCCAGTGATGTTGTCTGCACCAGAACCACCGGTAACGGTGTGCGCAGCGTTGGACATAGCAACGGTAATGCCGCCGCTGTTAAGGCTGGCATCCACAGTCGTTGCGCCGAGCACTGCATCAGCAGCGGCTGTCAGAGTCAGTGTGCCCGCACCTACCACGGTGACGGCTCCCGCGAAAGCGGTGTCAACGTCGTTGGTGCCTGCCACGTTCAGAGCCAGAGTTTCAACGCCAGCACCGATAGTGAGCAGCGGATCAGCAGTCACGTTATTCAAGCTCACTGACACCGAGTCCGCTGCGCCAGCGACTGCGGCTGCTGCGAAATTGATGGTGTGAGCCTGCGTGCTGTTGGAAATGGTTACAGCAGTTGCCGTGGACTGAATGTTGCTCAGCGTCAGCGAGCCTGCAGAGGCAGAGCTGGTGATGCCAGTCAGGCCTGTAGAGTTGGTCAGATCCAGGTTGGAGTTTGCTGCAGTGCTGGTGATGTTGATCTGCTCGATGCTGGTCAACGCCACCGGGGTGACTACCACACCGTTCAGTTCCACGTTCAGGGTGTCGGTGCCTTCACCGCCGTCCAGTGCGTCCAGGTTGTTCAGAGTGGCAATCGCACCTGACAGGGAAGCATTGAAAATGTCGTTGGTAGCAGCGCCGGTGTAGCCAGAACCTGTGTCCACCCCAGTGCTCAATGCCATCACGCGCGGAGTCGGAGCCGGCGTCAGGGACGTATCTGCAACAGTCACGGAAGCCGCACGGCCTGCCACAGTCACGGTCAGTGTCTCAGCGCCTTCGGTGCTGGAATCAGCCACCAGAGACACGGGGATCAGGGCCTTGCCGTCTGCACCGATGGTGACAGTGCCAGTCAGGCTGCCGCCGGTAACGTCAGTCGCGCTGACACCAGAGATGGCGTAGCTGTACTGAGCGCCGGCAGACACATTGGTGGTTGTCAGCGTGAACAGGGCGCTGGAGCCTTCGTTCACAGAAGTGGCGTCAGCAGTCAGCGTGAACGTCTGGACAGGTGCAGGAGCAGGTGCTGCAGCAGCATCAGCAGCTGCTTTGGCAGCATTCAGGCTCGCTGCGCTGCTGGTGACGCTGGAAACTACGGCTTGCAGGCCGGCCAGTGAGGAACCACTCAGCTGCTTGTCGACAGAGTAGTACACGGCAGCGGCAACTTTGTTGTCGAACGCAACGGCGGCATTGCCCCATGCGGCGTTCGTGGAAGTCACGGCGTTCAGTGCGGAAATGGCATCTGCAAAGACGTCGGAACGTGACTTGCCGGAGTTCAGCTGGGCAGTCAGCAGGGTGACAGCAGCAGCTTTCTCAGCAGCGACGACTTCGGAACCGACCAGCTGATCAACCACTTTGGCAGCGAACTCGCCATTGGTCATGAATGTCGGGAAGATGCTCTTGAATTGATCACTCTTTGCGAGGTTCGCAGCGATCTGCTTGATCGAGTTGCCGGCTTCATATGCAGCCACCAGATCTGACAGAACGTTGGCACCTGGTGCGGCACCAAACATGCCCACTACCAACTCGATAATCGCGGTACGTTGTTCGACGGTAATCGCCATTTGTAAAGCTCCTTGATTGGATCCAATTTGTTTTTTCCGATTGTGACTCGCCAGAATTAGCTGACGGATGACCCCATTCGGTTGTTCCAAGGATACGCAAGTCAATTCCACGTCGGTGTGACGACAATCACAAAGACTGAAATGAACCTGCCTATCCGTGATAAACCCACTTGGTCGCCAGCACAAATACCGGCCACAAGCGGACACGCTCGGCGATCTTACCCGGACACAACTAGCAAGACAACCTCTTTCTTGATTTAAGTCTTATTTGTAAGCGTTTATTTTTTAACAACTATGTGGCGGTTTCAAAAGGCGAAACCAAGCCCGATTTCGAGGGAACTGTCGCGGGTATCGAACAGCGCGATGTTGCTGCGCTGGTACTGGTGGTAGAAGCGGGTCAGAAACATCAGGCCAGGCTGTATGGGCCTTTGGTATTGCAGCAAGACGTAGCTGCGCTCCAGCCAGCGGTCGGCTCCATTCGCAAGCAACGGGCTGTAGCCCGCCTGATCCCGCAGGCGCGTGTAATTCATCTGGCTGCGTATCAGACCGCCTGACACAGGCCATTGCCAATCGGCGCTCACCTGCCAGCCACGGCGATTCTCTCCGGGGCGACCACTGCTGAGTGCGGTGTTCGACAACAGGCCGAGCTCCAAGCCAAGCACCGAGGGCATTCCGGCGACTGCCACCTGACATTCGACGCCTGCAGCCAGTTTGGCCTCCAGGGAATTCAGATTGCGCTGCCCGTGAAAATGCTGATGTTGCACGGTGAAGTCGTAGCGGCGCCCACAGGTTCGAGCGCCGGGGTGGCTGTAACGCACCAGTGCCTCGGACGCGGTGTAAAGCGCACTGCCACCAAAAAACAATTGCCCGGCGGCGAGGCTCGCGAGCCAGCTACTGCCCCGGCGTGGCCGCAGAAACTCGTAACGGCTCTGTAGTTGCAACAGGTCGGAACCACTGTCCTGACTCATCCTTCCCCGGGCTTCGACACGGGCATTGTGCCTGTGTCCAGCCGTGAGCCGCTGGTGGCTGGCGCCGCCACGCAGATTCAGGTAGCGCCCGCTGACCGCCTGGAACTCAGGATTCAGGGTGAGAGTGATCGGCTCGCCGGAGAGCGTCAGGGTGATCTGGGACGGGTCTGGCGCCCCGTTGAGATTGTCGTCATAGCCTACCAGTGTCTCCAGCTGAAAGCCTGTCTGCCGAGTGCCGGCCTGCCACAGCTGATCGCGCTGGCGCACCAGCGCTTCGATTTCGGCAGGCAGGTCGGTGCGGGCCAGAATCTGGCGATTCAGATCCAGGGCTGAGAACACTTGTCCACGCAGGTACAAGGCCTGGGCGTAGTCAATCTGGGCAGCGCCATTGGCAGGATCCAGCAAAAGGGCGCGCTCGAGCGACTCCAGCGCTGTCGTCAGATCGCCTGATTCCATCTGCGCCGCACCGATCAGAGCAAAGAACTCAGCGCTCTGCAGACATTGCGACATCAGCGGAGCCAGCTGCGCCGCCAGGGCCGACTGCGATGCGGGACTTTGCTCGGCCAGATAAAAGGCACTCAGATCCGGACAGGCCTGCGCCGAGGAAGACAGCAGGAATATGAGCGCAGAGAAGGTCTTGCGCATAGAACCTCGATAGCAGAGATCGCCGCAAACGCGT
>Ga0255216_1000152_pt1 | contig 17904 bp, 20 predicted proteins | sample Miss_Atlam_RepA__FD_189934 | JGI IMG/M metagenome (GOLD analysis project Ga0255216, IMG submission 189934) | Freshwater microbial communities from Mississippi River, Louisiana, United States - Miss_Atlam_RepA_8d | ecosystem: Environmental > Aquatic > Freshwater > River | place: USA: Louisiana... | reverse complement strand
TAATATTCTTATCATCTTCATTTATTTTTTTATTTGAAGTTAATACTAATTCTGGAAAATTTTCACTTTTTAATGATTCTTGTTTTATTCTCTCTTTTTCCCTTTCCGCTAATTCTTTTTCCCTTTCCGCTAATTCTTTTCGTCTGTTAATTTGTGCTTCTATTTGAAATCTATAAAGTTCTCTTCCTCTATCGCTAAAATCTGTATATCCATATTCTCTTCTTAAAGGTTTTTCAAATTTAAATATATTTAAACGTTCTTCTGGTTCCATCTTTTCATTACTCTTTGATTCTTTCTTTGGTTCTCTTTTTGAATCCTTCTTTTGTTGAGGTATATCATCAATTAATGATGAAAATCTGGAATTTGATTTAAAAATATTACTCATTTCTTGGTTTAATTTATTGTAGTTCGATGATATATTTATTAATTTTTTATATTTAAATGCATTTAATTTATATTTTAATAAGTAATTCACATAAAGCATTTAAAGATAAAGTATTAATATTAATTACTTCCTTACAGCAATCTGTATATACTTTATTAGTTTTTCCAAAATTATTAAAAATTCGTTATATATTAAATATAGGAGGTAGCAATTATCATTTATTATAAAAATTGAATTCGTTTTATGTCGTAAATTAAATAGCATACTTAGTATTCTAAAATGTTGTCGAACAGATTTCAATATTTTATTAGAAATATTCTACAAAATTCTAAGCTCAATAGAGAGAAATTTATAATAAATAAAAAAATATATTATGATTTATCTAAAAAAAAGACAAATCATAAACTTATTTTGAAGAGAAATCTTCAAGGGGGTGTAAATAAAAAATAAAATTTATTAATTTTTTATATTTTTTTAAATATCATCAACATTAATTTCTTCACCATCCATTATTAAAGTCCTACCCGCACCTGATGCAGCTTGAGCAGCAATAAGTTCCTCATATTCTTGAGTAGCTTCGTCAGCAAACACTATTTCAGTTTCGACTTTTTCGACTTCAGAACCAAAAGATTTATTATCATTTAAAACAAATTTACTCCAATCAACGCTGGTAACTGAATTTTTTAATCGATTTTTATCAGTTTCATTATATACTTCAAGCACATCACAATCTATAACATCTCCAGGTTTTTTATCAGAACCCCAATCATGAATACCAACAAGTAGCCAAGTATTCGGATCAATAAAATTATCACGCTTACCTCTTCCTCTAAATTTACCACGAATATGACCTCTTAACGGGTTCCCTTCAATATCAATCACACTAACGATATTACCGCCCATAACTTTTACAGCTTGAGCATAAATTTCACCTTCTTCTTGAGCTACTCTTAGTGTATTATCTCTTTTAACTAAATTCTTACGGGCAAACCCCTTAGCTTTATTACCTCCAGTGTTGTTTTTAACCATTTTCGATTATTAATGTGTATACCATATTTTTTTTTTATTGTTTCAATTTTATTTTAAAATACAATTTAAATAAAAACATTCGCTTTTTCGAATTTAATTTTTATAACTATCTATTATAATGAATTACGAATTTGATTTTAATATTAATAATTATACCATAGGTGAGCTTCAAAAATTTTTCACTCTTGATCAAAATTATACCTTTAATGATATTAATGAAAATTGTTCTAGAATTAATAATATTATTACTGAAAGCAAAGATTATGATAAGATATATAAAACTCGTTTAGGCAAATTTTTAGAAGAAGCCAAATTGAAACTTATTAAACATATAAAAAAAATCTCTAAAAGCGATGATGGATTTATCGAAGATTATGATAAATTAATTGTTAATACTGATGAAGAAAATACTATTAACAAAACATCCACTACATATGCAGGTCATACATATGTTATGAATAAAGAAACTATAACTATTAATGATGTCGTTAATAAAGAAAAACATTTGGAACCTGTTGAAACTTATCCTACTAATATTTCTAGAAGCAACCTTAATAATCTTAAACGTAAAACCATTTTTCAAACTATTGTTTTAAATACTTTATTTCGTGAAGATTATTTTGGAAGTTCGTCTACAGATTTTACAATTGTATTACCTTATTATTTTAAAAATGTTTTATCATTAAGATTATCTTCTCTCCAGTTACCTAATGTTATCTATTGTATTTCTAAGTTTAATGGAAATAACACTTTTTTTATTGAAGAAGATTCTACAAATATTAGTGGAACAATCACCTTTCCTGATGGAAATTACAATAGTATTAGTGAATTCGCTACAATTTTACAAACTCAAATTAATAGTCAGTTATCAATCTCTCCAGATAGATTTATTGTAAATTATGATGTCAATTCTAATAAAATAACCATATCTAATACTTTATCTAATTTTACTATGATTTTTAATGACTCTAAAAATACTGATGTTCAACGTAGACAAAATTGTGTTGATATTGAAAAAATTTACAAAAGATTTGGCTGGATAGTTGGTTATAGAAATGAAGCTTATATTAATAACAATTCATATACGACAGAAGGCGTCTATAATGGAGCATATCCTAATTATATATATTTTGTTTTAAATGACTATAATAATTCGCAAGCTCAAAATGTATTTGGCATGTATTCAAAAAGTATAATTGGAGACAATATTTTAGGAATGTTACCCATTACTTCCCAATCTTTTTATGTTAATTTTACAAATGGAAACGATTTTATCGAAAAAAAAAGAGAATATTTTGGTCCAGTTAGAATTCAGCGTTTAAAAATCCAGTTATTAAATCAATATGGTGACATTATTAATTTAAATAATATGGATTATAGCTTCTCTCTAGAGTTAGAAATTGGATATGATATTTAAAAATAATAAAATATTGTAATATTATATAATGACTAGAAAGCTTAGTGATTGGAATATTTTTGTTAAAAAAATATATGCTGAAGGTAAAGCCAAAAATTCTAATTATAAATTTAAACAAGCTTTAGAAGATGCCAGTAAACGCAAATCTGAAATGAAACAATCTTCTTCCACACCTTTTGTTAAATCAAAAACCGCTAAGAGGAGCCGAAAAACTAAAAGTAGAAGTGCTTCTTTAGCTGGCGGAAGAAAATCTCGTAAACATCGTAAACAATAAAATCTTATTTTGTAAATTCATCGAATAATTGATTTAGTTTTAAATTATCTAGATTATTTACAAAACTCCAATTTTCTTCCTCATTTAATAATTTATTAAAACTTTCTAATGTTTTTTCCAAAGACATTCTTTTATCTGAGTTTGGATGTATATTTTTAGAGAGTTCCAAATTAATTTTGCTTATGAAAGTCCCTTTTAGAGAGAAAATGCGAGAAATACATCCAAAAATTTGAAGATATATCATACTGAAACCATATACATCCCATTTATCATTTCTCTCTAATATATCGTCTATAATTTTAGTTTTAGGCATATTAATATATTTTTTCATAGTTATAATACAATGTTCCTTGTAAGATTTTTTATAATTTTCTGAAAATAATCTTAAAATATTTAAGTTTTCTACATAATTTTCACAGAATTCTTCGATAAACCCATAAGAAATTGTCTTTATATCGTGTTTTATGAAATAATAAAGAATATGTATTTCTAATGGTTGATATGTAAAATCCTCTAATTTATTTAAAATATTTGAAAAATAAGTATAATCTAATTTTTTTACACTTAAACTGAACTTAAAATTTCTTATTACTGGTTTATCTCGAAAGTTCTCAAGAAAAACTATATTTTTAGGTGAAATATCAAAAAAACAAATATTATTTTCATTCAAAATACGAAGTCCAGATAAAAGATGTTGAAATGAGTTAATAATATCAAATATAAGTTTTTTAATTGATGTAAAACCATAAATAAAATCAACAAAATCAATCGAATTTTTATCAGAATACTTAAATAAAAAATATTGACTATTATCTATATTTTTCAATTTTTCAATGATATTTTCATTTAATTGAGATATATTTAATTCCTCATAATCATCTAAAATCGTAAAAAAATTTGAATAATAAGGTATTTTTTTTATTTTATGACTAATATTTGCTTCATTAATTGAAAAATGTGAATAATTAACTATTTTTGTGCGATAATTACTTATTGTTTTTTCCTTATTTTGAAAGAAATATTTGTTTATTGTTGATATATTAATATTTGGTTCCATTTTATTAATTATATTATAATCTTTATTATTTTTTAAAATAAATTTATTACATTGTCTAGTATAATAGTATTTTTACTTCCTTGAAGACCTAAAAACTTTCACAAATTAATGAAAAATGAGAGAAAAATGATATAAATACATAATATATATACTATATTATATAATGGAAATAAGAGATAGTAAATTAACTGGTGAAAAAGGTCTATTTTCTACAAAACAATATAAAAAGGATGAAATATTGTATATTTTATCTGGAGAAATATTTGATAAACCAACAAGGGAAACCATCCATATAGGCAATAATCAACATATTTATGATAAAAATGGTATATATATAAATCACTCATTTAACCCAAATATTATTATTAAGGGTTGTCAGCTAATTGCTTTGTGTGATATAGATATAAATGATGAAATTGTTTTTAATTATAATGATACAGAAATAAATATGGCTAATCCATTTTATGTAGATAATATTTTAGTTTGCGGTAATCCACAAAAATAAAATTTTCAACACATTTTTGTTATATTTTTTCATTAATTTGTAAAAGTTCTAAAATCTTCAAGGGAGTAAAATTAAAAAAATTATATATATTGCGTTTCAATTATTTACTGATAATTAAGAAATAGCGGTTTTTATATGTCTTCTTAATTTTAGCCTTAATTTCATTCGAATCTGTTAATCCAGATTGACATAGAATATTTATCTGCTCTTTTAAAATATCAATATTTTTCTTACAGAATTCGTCAAATCCATCTGATGGCTTAAATTCTCCCGACAAAATATTTGACTTAATATGCTCATCCATTGCTTCTAATAAATCCTTCTGTGAACCCACATAAATTCTGCGCTTAGCTGGTGCCTTTTTTTCAGTGCTTTTTTTTCTAAAATAATATCTTGCACTCTTAAACATCTTGTCTAAAATATCTCCATCATAACCTAAATTCATTAGTCGCCTTACTTCTTCATCAATTATATTTTCATTATCTTCCATCCATACTTCCCAAGCTTCTTTAAAATCCTTTCGGTGATCATATTGATGAACCTTTGAAAATTTAAATAATTCATTTGTAAATTCATTTGTAAATTTATATCTATAAATCCCTATAGAGATAATATTATTATCATCATTATTTTTTTCATCATCATTCTTGCTAACATCCAAATATGTTGCGGTATTCTGAAGTGAATTAGAAATATTATCACTTGTTCTAATATTATTTGAGATATTAGAAATATCATTAAATAACATATCATCAAATCTGGATGTTGTTCTAATAAATGAACTTGTGACATTTATAGACCTCATTTATGATTTTAGCTGTTCTATCTTATATGCCTTTATTTTGCATTACTTTTTTATTTCAATTTTATTTTAAAACTTAAAATTGAAATTTTATAAAGTTTCATATACATACCATGAAAAATATTTATATACAATATATGGATATTAAAAAAGGCAAATGTTCTGAGGAACATTGTGCAAAATATATAAAAAAATATAAAGAGATAAAAGATACTATAGAAAAAAGCGATGAACAAGGAAAATATGGCGAAAATATTACTGAAATTACTCAAAAATGGTTAAAAGATTTAGATAATACTAAGAAAAAAATAAATAAAGAGACTTTTAACATTTACAAACAGAGGTATATATAGAAGAAACCCCACCTAAAAATGTAAATATAAAAAATTGATTTAAAAAAGTTATTTAAAATAATGATGTATACATAACTAAATGGATAACTTTCAAGAAGATAATATTAGATCACCTGATGAAGTCGTTAGAGAAAAACTTCTGGAAGATACTAGGAGTGATTTTGAAAAACAATTGGATGAAGCTATGTATTTGAGTATGCAGGAAATAAATAAACAATTAGATATTAATAATCAATATGAAGAGCAATTGTTGAAAGATTATGCTTCTGAAACTAAGAAAAGAAGTAATTTGTTTAAGAATTTCATAGCTAATTTGACTAGACTCTGTGGGTTTGATAAAGAAGTTAGAGAGATTTACAACATTCTTGACCCAATTATTGAATCATATTGTGGACAAATTATTGAAACATGTGAATTAGATGGAGAAACTTATGATAAAATTTTCAATACATTAAAAAAAATTAGAAATGACCAACAAGTTATTGATATTCTTAAAACAATTATTTTGAGAGAATAATAAATTTATAAATTGTACAATATTTTATTAAGTAAATTCAGTTATTATTTATACTTATTTCCATTAAAAACCATCAAAATCATAAACATTATTATCTTCACAATTGGGTTTATTTTTCGCCAAAATGTATTTACGATATTTAATTTCTTTCAAAATCATTTCTAAATTATTTTCTTTACTATGTAAAAGTTCTTTAAGAAAACAAAGTTTATTGTTAAAATCGTTTATGTCTGATTCAATCTGCATTATTGTATTAATCAAATATTTTTCAATATAAAATAATTCATCCATAGTTTTTTCAGATAAATCAGAATTATCTTCAAGTAAAAATGACATTTTATTATTTATGATTATTTTTTTACATTTCAAAAGCCGATTTATTACTAAATCAATTTTTTTACACCTTTTAACATTTCAAACGCCGATTTTTACGGCATTAAAAAAATAAAAAGCATAAAATCAATAGTAGGAGTTTCACCTACGATGGTCTTACTTTTTCATCTTCCTTTTGTTTATTTGAAGATGTGAAAGACGAAATTTGAAAACATAATGGTCGTTCTTGTTTATATATCCAACAATTCGCTAAATTCATTATGTTTATGGAAGAATTAGCATCTCTTGTTCTAAATACGATTTTTTTGTTTTCGCAACTCACGCAATTAGAACAGACCAATAATCTAAATACTTTCTTCCCTTCTTTATCTTTGTAATACTCTAAATCATTATTACAATCGCAACACTTTTTACTTGTATTACATTCATTTATCGTTATTGTATCATATTTCTTATGAATAAGTTTCCTTAATCCTTTATTCATCGTAGGCATAAAATGTTTCATTTGAGAAGACCTACTCCAATTACCATAACCAATTAGTATATTTTCACCAAATATTTCTTTAATTTTATTAAGGAATGTATCTATACTTTTCTTACCATAACTATATTGTCGAAACTTCATTTTTCTCCATATATCTCGTTTATAAAAATCGGTTGTTTCTATATTCAATTTATTCTTTTCTACTAAATATATTTTGAATTTATTATAATCAACTGATTTGCTATTTTGAAATGATAAATGAGTTTCTTTTTCTATGATTTTGTGTTTATTTCTTTCCTCTAATAAAATCCGTTGATTTGTTTTTGCTTTACTTTCTCGTTTTCTTTGTGGTGCTGTATATTGTAGTTTGTTTCCATTTTTATCCATCATATATACTAATGAACGCTTACCAGGGTCGCAACCTACAATATTTCTACCTTTCAAACTATCTAATTGTTCTATGGATAAATCTTCAATGTTATAAAAATCTTGTTCTTGTAAAACAGGCACTCTTGACCCCCATTTTTTATCTTTCAAATCTTTTCTGATAAACAACAAACAACAACTAATTCCGTCAGTTTGTATTTGGTTATGAAATTGATAATGTTTATTTTTGAATATTTTATTTTTCAGGTCTAAAAAATTAGACCATACTTCATTTTGATTATCTTTTATATTACTTAATAATTCACCCTTCTTCACTTTATTACCTTTACTATCTTTTTCAGGACAAAATAAATTTATCAAACTTGCTGTATCAATAATAATATGTTTTGGAATGATATTGTTTCGTAATGGTAAAGGTTGAAATAATTTATTTTCTTGTTTTTCTAATACTGAATTCATATATAACATTCCATTCAAATACTCAAATGGTCTAACCTTAATATCATAGTGAATTGACTTTTTAATTTCAGTAGGTAAAATGTTATGTAAATGAGTGAGTTTCCAGTTAGAAAATATTTCATCCGTTTCATTCAATTCTAATAATTGTTTTTTGAATTGGAATAAAGTTGCTTTATCTTCGGTAATTTCATTGGCGGTTTTATTTATAAATCGTAAGAAATGCTGAATAAAATGTTCTTGGAAATTATTATGTAAAGAAGTATGTATTTGCGTTGCTAAATAAGGTAGTAAGAAAGTAGTATTTTTCAAATTAGTTTTCTCGTGGTTCAGTAAAGGTTGATATTCGGTTTTGTAAAATATATCTAACATTTCTAATAGTTCAGTATCCTTTCCTTTCTTCCCTCTATTATCACGACTACCTAATGATTTAATACAATACAAAATAAATGTTTCATCTATCATTGGTAAGGGTTTGTTATTGGTATAACAATTCAAAATATATAACCGAATAAATTGATATGTATGAATAACTAAATCATTCATTTCAAAAACTAAATTGTTAATGACTGGTTGTATCGTATCGCGATGAAGAAGAATAGTTTTGAGTGGTATTTTGAAAGTTTTATAGGCAGATTTTTCATTATTCCTCATAACTTTGTGAAATTCTTGGAATGTGTCCTTTGGTTTTTTCTTTTTCACCATTCTATATATTTACTAAAGAAAATAATTTTAAGTAGTTTTAACGAAAAAACTTCTAAATATTTACATTTTCTTTTATTTCATTTTTATTGTCTTCTATTTTTTCTTTCTTTTTTAGATATGCTCTCTTATTGTATTCTTGTTTTTTTTCCTTTGATATATTGCTGTTGTAATTTGTTTTTTCTTTATATTCTCTAACTTTTTGTTTAATTTCTTCTTTATGTGTTTCATAAAATTTTTTACTTCTTTTAGGTGCTGTGTAATTTTTTAATTTTTCTTTCAATAAGTCAATTTCTTCTTTTAATAATAAATTTTCCTTAATAAGTTCTTCGTTATTCATTAAGGTATTATAATAAATTATTTTTATATATTTTTTACTATATAAAAATCGGCGTTTGAAATGTTAAAAGGTGTAAATATAAAAAAAGCGTAAACTACTTATTCAATTAAAATAGTTACGAATTAATTTAAGTAAACTTAATCACTTTTATATTAGATGGAGGGTCATCATACTTTTCTTCTCCTAATTCTGCTTGTGCCTCTACATATTGATAATTAACAAATAGATTTGTTGTTGTAGCCTGTAAATTTGTAGGAATAGCAACAGGAATTTCATCCGCAATAACTAGAGGCACATATACTTCCTGATTTGTTTCTTTCGAGTCGTGATATAAACGCAATGATTCATAAAATTCTTTTACTTTTTTATTGATACGGATTCGTCTCGCATCAAATGATGTAAGATACAACCCATTTAAGCTCTTAACTCTTGACAGCGCCACATAAGTTTGACCACATTCAAATATACCACTTCCTACATCAATTTCCGCAGCATCTAGAGTCGCGCCTTGTGATTTATGAATTGTCAACGCCCACGATAAAATTAGTGGCACTTGCGAAACGCCAATTCCTGGAATTTTATCACTTACCCAAATATGTCGTGTCATTACCATCTCAATTCCGTTATTATATTTTACTTTCGGGCAACCAGTAAGTTCGCAAAAATCTTTAACGATACCTTGACTTCCATTACATATCAAAATATCGCCTGCTTCTGATTTTATATTTATAATACACATTACTTGAGCTCCAATCTTCATTTTCATCTCCTTTTCACACATCAAATTTCCAGCTAAGAAATCCAATTCTATTTGAATATCTTGATCTGTAAATTGTCGCCTCGCCTCTTTTTCTCCTTTTGTCATTTCTAAGTCCTTTAAATACTTAATTTTATATTCTTTTTCTTCGCCATGTAGTGCCGACATTTTTGTTATATTGATTTGTTCTACCTTGTTCTTTGTAGGATATAATTTTGTTGGTTCTGCCACTAAATTAGGGTCTATTTCTCGCCCTACATATTCTAGAAGCAATTCATTCGATCTTTTCTTTATTCTTCCCTCCCTAATTTGATTCAAAATTGATGAATAAATTTCATCTGTTTGCCTAAAAATTTTTTTTAACTCTATTTGGCTGTCACGATGAAATACTGAATTCCAATCATCACTCTCAAAACAAAAACGCTGGGTATCTGGCTCCAAATAATCTCCAACTGGAGGCAGCTGATAAAAATCACCTGAAAATATCAACTGAATACCGCCAAATGGTTTCTGATTTCCTCTTATCGCTTTTCCTATATCATTTAACATATTAAATAACTTTAGTGACAACATACTCACTTCATCAACAACTAAAATATCTGTTCCCTTCCAAACTGCTTTTTGAAATTTATTCTTTTTTATCTTGCTAATTATATTTTCAGTTGTTCCATTTCCTAATCCGATACTCGCCCAAGAATGTAGCGTTTTTGCTTTACAATTTAATAAGATTGAAGCACATCCAGTTAATGCTGTAACATAAATGTCTTTAAATCTTGAATTAGCATGCTTATATATCATCCTAATTAATTCTGATTTTCCTGCACCACCAGGACCTGTAATAAATATGTTGTGACCTTGAACATATTTATCAAATGCTATTTGCTGTTCTTTTGAAAGTTCCATTTTATTTATTTATATTTTTATTTTTAATATCATTTTAATATCAATTTTAATTAAAATTAACCGCAAACATTCTTATATTACCATAATACAATTTATCTGTATCAGCATCTACTCTAATAGCATAATAGTATGTTCCTGTTGAACCAAAATTACTATCATAACATTGCATAGTTGACGTTGTTCCTTTCAATGATGATGATTTTGCTTCTACTGACCATAATGATGTATTTAATAATGACAGATCTTCACCATCTATTATTGGATTAAACACATCACTTTGAGCATTATTTGCCAAATTTACATATGATACTGGTAAATTTCTACCTGTCATCCCTGTGGATGACCTTATTATAGTTGTAGAAATATTATTTATATGACTAGAACCTCCATTAGCAGTAGATAATATCTGACAAGAAGCATTTATTAAAAATCTACTATTTACATTTGTAACATTTACAGCTAAGTTTACAGTATCAAGAAAATAATTACCCGTATCTCCTAGTCCTGATGTATTTGGTCCAGTAAATCCTGTGTTTATAATACTATTTATATTTAATGATAATGAACTTGAAGCACCTGTTGGACCTGTGACTGAACTTGAAGCACCTGTTGGACCTGTATATGAAACTACACTCCCTGTATAACCGGTTGGACCAGTTGGACCAGGAGTAGTATTAATGGGTCCTGTTGGACCTGTTTCTCCATTATTAAATAGTAATGAATAAGATGGACCTATAAATCCTGCACCACTATTATTAATTAATTGCGCACGCAAATCTGTAAAATATTGACCAGATGGTCCAGTTCCAAATATATTCCAACCCCCTATACTTCCTAAAGGTGCTAATTCGTTAATATTTGGACCAATATTTATAAAAGGTGTCGCAAATCCAAATTCTGAATAAGCGAGTGATGCTAAATTAGCACCAATTTTAGCAAAACTGTTTCCCGTTGGACCAGCAATATTGAGAGAACCTGGACCAATGAAAATCTCTTTCCATCTTAAATCTGTATATCCAAGTGAATAAGTGTTTGATTGTGTAGGAATAAAATTACCTGAAATATCTATTTGATTCTCATTAACCCTCAAATTATCTGAATAATATATACCTCCAACATTATCAAGTAAAACTGAACCTAATCCTAAACCTAATATATTTATAGCACCCGTTGGACCAGTATAACCTGTTAAACCACTTGGATTTCCTTGTGGACCTGTAGGTCCTCTGCAACCTCTACCAGTTGGTCCTGTATAACTTTCGCCAGGAGGACCTGTATATCCTCTCTGACCAATACCAGCAGGACCAGCAGGACCAGGAGGACCAACTGGACCCTGTGTTCTTAAATCACAACATCTTTTAGAACCTAAGTATTGTGGATAATTAGAATGATATCTTGACATATATAATATTTATTTAATTTTATTTTCGTTATTTAGTGTAATATGTACAATTTTATCAATAATATGAATACTAATCAAAGCTTTAATAAAATTAGAGCTAGTTATACTAAACCTAATAATTTAAACCGTGGCATACCTCTTCCACCAATTCAAGAAGCAAAAACTATTTCATTATTTAGCCAACCTTATTTAGATACATACAATCAGTGTTATAAAAATATTGTTGTTGTTAATTTAAAACCACAAGGACCATTAGGTGATTTAGTAAAATTTGTAAAATTTCCACCATTAAGTGAATTTAAACAGCCTGGACCATGTAGTCCTTTAAAAGATTGTGGATATGCTATTATGTCACTTTATGGATATTATGCCGGTTGTGGTGCCAGTAAAACTGGATGTAGCGAGTTAATGGTCGTAGATGAAATTCCTAATTTAATATCATATTTGGTAAGTAATTGTTATTCAGTTGACACTAATATAACAAAAATGTTTAATACTAGTGACATTAGTTTTGATACTAATACTGGTAACAAATTAATATGTTTTGTTACATATAATGGTTAGGTATGTTTATTCTTATCAATAGTAGTTACTTTTGATATATTTCTTATTATTTTTTCTTCATTTTCCGCATTACTATCATTTAATGATTCTATTACTATTTTACTATATTGATCTGAATGTTTTGAATCATAATCATTATAGTCTGGATATTTTTCTTTAAATTGTGGAAATAGTTTTTGATTTTTAAAAGCTATTGTTTTGATAAATTTCTTCAATTTTTTATCATCTTCATCTTTTTCCCACTTATCTTCATCTTTTATATAAATTGTTTCGCGTTTTTTATCTGTACAATGAACTGGTCTCTCTGTTATATCTAGTGCGTTTAGATTTTTCACAATTATATTCGAAATTCCCTCTACATAACCTAGTTCACCAACACTTATTAAATCTGATAATTGGAGTTTTATCGAGTTAGCAAAATCAGTAATATTCATAGCATTCTTACATGTTTCGTTTAAGAAAAATTGAAGATTAAATGAATTATTAGTGGTATTATGTGAATTATTATTGTTGGTTGTATTATTGTTATTATTTGTTGTTGTTATTTGTTTAGACATCTCGATAATAGCGTCTTGGACTTTATTATTTTGTTGAAATAACATTAAAACAAGTTCTTTAGTAGATATTTCTTCATCTGATTTTTGTTCAGAACATGTTTTTTTATGTTTCCATAATCCGTTTCTTGATGAATATTCTTTATTACAAATTTCGCACGAGTAAAAATTATTTTTGCTACTTTTTGCTACTTTTGCTACAAAAGTGTCACCTGGCGTCACCTGGATATGTTTTGCTGTCAATAAATGTTTGTTCCAATTAAATTTCTTAGAGCAAGTATAATCACATTTTTCACAATAAAAATCTTTTGCTACTTTTGCTACTTTATTTTGTTCACTAAATGTTTCCATATGTCACCTACAGAAAAAAATTTTAAGCCTTTTTACGAAAAATATAAAAAAACTTTACAATCACAAAAAATATTTTTCAGATTAATTTGTGACGATAATTTTTCAATATCGTCAGCGTAAATTTTCGTCAGTAAGGAGTATTTTGGCTATCCGATTTTGGACATTTTTTTTGTCCATTTTGAAAAAGTTAAAATACTTTTCATTTTTTAAAATCAGTATTTTCTCTTCATGTGTAGGGAAGTTTTTCGGACCCTTTTTTCAGAAATTCAAGATTTCACCTTCATCATGTAGTGATCAGTCTTTAAGTTCTTTTTTAAATATATATTATTCTTCGATTCTCTCCAAAATTTTACAAAAATCTAATTGATATGGAGATGAAAATCTACAATTATAAACCTTAAACTTACTACCATATGTTTCAACAATATCTCCCTCATACATATCTTTTAAAGTTTTATCAAAAATCCAATCATATTTAAACATTGTATATACATATCTATTAGGATCATCTTTATACCATATACATATTCTATAAAATATACCTCCAATATTATGATCTTGTAAAATTAAATAACATTGAATATCCATATCATTTTTTTTCATAGATTCTTTTTTGGTATCAACTATACTATTATATAACCACCATCTATCATTCAGATTATTAGGATCCAAATTGAACCAAGGTTTGTACATTAAATTATATATGTTTTATTTTTATATAAAAATTGATTTAAATTTATAATTTATATTGTAAATTATAAATAGAAATGACAGAAGAAGTTAACTTTGATTCATTAAATATACAAATTTCTGAAATTATAAAAAGATATACAATTGAACAACAGAGAGAAATATTTGAATATTTAAGTGAAATGGATGAACATAATAGAAAAGCCTATGATATAGCATATAGTCATCTAGGCACTTCCTTCAATATTGCACGCAGTAATGGTTTCAAGGAGTGGCAAGCTCATAAAAAATCTAAATAGCAAATCTAACTCGCTTTGATTTACCTCTGTATTTTAATAATCTACGCCTCGTTTTTCTGGCACCAGCAGCTTGAGTTGTAACTGGATTTTCAAATTCTTTTATTGACTTATCAGTTCTACTAGAAATTACATCACCTAATTTCTTTTTTTCTTCTAAAACCTTCAAACCTTCTTCAAATTTTGTTTTTGTTTCAAGAAAAGCGTCAGATGCTGCTTCAAGTGCTTCAGACCCTGCTTCAATTACAGCACTTGTAGCCTTAGAACCATCATTTAACATTTTTCCTACTTCAATAACAGCACCAACACCAGGAACAGCAGCCGCCATACCAGTTCCAACCTTAACAATACCGGATAAAGCAGCAGCACTAGCTTTTTGACTAGCATTAGCAGCAACATCAACAGCTTTTTGAATTGGTTTTTCAGAAGCTTCGAGAACAATAGTACCTATTTCACCAGCTTTTTCAATTGATTCTTTAACTTGAGCTTTAACTTCAGGTTTATTTAATGCTTCATTAAATTTTTCAGCAGCTTCTTTGACAATTTCAGCAGTTTTTTCAGCAGCTTCTGTAATAGCCTGTTTTAAATCATTACTTCCTAAAACTTCATTAACATTATCAATAATAATCGCACCTGTTTTGTTGACAACATTTGCTAATTTACCAATATTATTATCAACTTTTATACTGACATCTTCTTCTTCTTTAGATTTATTAATTCTCTCTAGACCTACAAATTTCAGACCAACATCTCCAACAGTTGTAGCTGCAGAAGAAACTACATTAGCTATTTTATTTTGAATCATGTCTATTATTCCTTCTCTTTCTTCTTTTGGTAAATCTTCTGTTTTAAGTTTTTCGGGGGGGGTAACATCTTCAATAGCACCACCTCTTTTAAATGTTCTATTTTTTTTATTTTTTTTAAGACATCTGGTTAATTTTGTCATATACTTATATTATAATAAGAAGTTTATATTATTATAATATCATAATTAAATTTATTTTTTCATTTTCTTAAAATCTGCGAATGATAAACCTAGCTTTTTATTAAATATCTTTCTATCTATCTTTTGTAAAAAATTAAAATTAGCAATTTTACCTTCATAAGTATAACGATTTGCCCTTTCTTTAAGAATTATCTTTGCATTTTCCTTATTTTCAGTTACTGATTTATTAGGAATACTATTCTTAGGTGGAGCTGCCATGCTAATTTTTCCACCAGCATCTTTATTATAGCTCTTAAATTTTGCGAAAACATTTTTCTTTTTCCCTTCGGGAATGGATTGCTGATTTTTTTCTGTTTCATCTGCTTTTTTATCCTCTTCTTCTTTTATTTTTTTTAATTCTTGTTCTTTATCCCATTTCTCTTGAAATAATCTGAGTTCTTCTTCCATATCGACAAAAATAGGCCTACAGCCAAATGATTTGACATATTTTCTGCCAACTACTTCCAAATATCTATATGGAATATTAACATCAGAATAATATTTAAATGTTTCTCTCTCCTTATCATATATCATAATAACATTTGCAATTGGCGTATTTTCAATTACATAACAATTTTTCAGTTTATCTAATCTTTTATTAATAATATATTGTGTTGATTGTTCAATAGAATTTTGATTTATTTGTCTTAGGCCTTCGTCTGTTTCTATTTCAATCTTAATTTTGTTTGCTTCCTCTTGTAGTTCTTGAATATCTGTTCTTCTATCTTCAAGAGATATTTTATCACCATCCTCATCACAATCTTCAACATAAGTAAAAGACTCTGGTTCTTCAGAAATCTCTTTTTCTAAATTAATAATTTTTTTTGTAATTTCTTCAATTCTATTTGTTTTCGTTTCAATATAACTATTACAAAAATCTTGAATAAGTTTTGTTAATTCATTATTTTCATCTTCGGTAAATTTCCAATCCTTATTAAGTCTTCTAATATCTTCTAAATATTTATCCTCATATTTAGACGGTTCTTCAAATTTTTCTTCAGGATTAATTTCAATATTATTTGGCTCTAAATTTTCATTATTCCAGAAATCAGGATAAAGCAATTTATTATAAAACATAAAAAAATCAGTATAAATGTAATAAAATCTAACAAAAAAATTTAATAAAATAGGAGGCACTCCATATCTGTTAAAATACCAAATCGCCCATATTATAAAAAGTGTTTTATCTATCATATGTATTATAATATTTATTTCTTTTAAATGATTTACGAATAAAGATTATTTCTACTACTACTAATTATTTCTTCTTTCTTCTAACATATCTCTTATTTCAGTAGTCAAAATTGGTAATTCGATTAGCTCGTAATTTTTTTCTTCAGATTCTGGATGTAATCTTACTAAATAAAGATCTTTTATTGTTTTACCATATTTTGTTTCTAGAATATATTTATATGTATTAAGCTGTAAAGCATAATGCCAGAAATTTGAGTCAGGCAAATGGCAAATAGATGGTGGTAAAGCAAATTTATTAAATTGATTAATTCGTGTAATATTTTTACAGCGTTTCCAATCATAAATTGATAATGTGCCATCAGGGTTTTCGTATACCATATCAATAGAACCTGATATCTTAAAGTCTTCATTAAAGACTGTCCATTCAGTTCGGTATGGCTTTAGATTAGGATTATCTTTAACAAAATTTATAAAATATTGCCATTCTAGTGGTTTTTTAAGTAATTTTGAACCATTATCACACATATAAATTTCAACTAACTCTTTATTGGTATAATGAAATGAAAATCGTTTATCATTATTAAAACATTCAATTTCAAAATGAAGATCAGTTCCTGCTCCTGAAACGGCATCTTTATTAGTATTCCATTGTAGCTTGATTTGCTCAGGAGTCATTCCCCAATATTTATGTCCTTCCTTCCAGCCAGACCCAGACATCATTTTGCTAATAATTTTATCAGAGTCAAATTTTTCAAAATGTTCATGAATCCAAGTGGTGACAGATGTATATTTTACATCAGGTTCCAAATCAATAATATATTTATGATCTTCTTCAAAGAATTTTATATGCTTGTCACGACGATGAGAATTTCTAATAGATAAAACGTTGTTTAGCACAGGCTTCATAATTAATAGTATAAATTTATATATTTAAATAATAAAAAAATCAATTTTTTTATTTAATAAAACTAATTACACCTTTTAACAAATATTATATCTCTTATGGACAACATTTTTATAACCAATATCAATTAATTCCGCACCATTATCAAAATTTAAAATATTATAATTTGTTAAAACTTCTGGAGGCACATAATATTTATTTATCTCTCCAATTGGTGTTTTACAATTTTGATTTAAAGATGTCATTGGGTTATTGAAGTTGGC
>Ga0255216_1000149_pt1 | contig 18040 bp, 23 predicted proteins | sample Miss_Atlam_RepA__FD_189934 | JGI IMG/M metagenome (GOLD analysis project Ga0255216, IMG submission 189934) | Freshwater microbial communities from Mississippi River, Louisiana, United States - Miss_Atlam_RepA_8d | ecosystem: Environmental > Aquatic > Freshwater > River | place: USA: Louisiana... | reverse complement strand
TCCGGCACGCGCACTTTGCTTGGCACGCAGTGCCGGGCGCGATGCAGTATCACTTCGAGTCCAACATCCTTTCTTGGGGATTCATCCATGTCTGACAAGCAACCCATCCCGGCCGCGGCCACGGCAGCAGAGCAAACCCTCGCCCGCTATCGCACAATGCTGGCGGAGCACGATTGGGAGTTCGAGCACAGCAGCGATCAGCGCATCTGGCGCCTCGGCCGACTCGCGCTGGAACAGCTGCGATTCCTCCAGCGCGAAATCGACCCGGACTTCGCCGTCTGGAATTCCATTGCCCCAGCAGCTCATCGCCACCAGCCGCCCAACACTGACCCCCGCGCTCACTTCAACATCGACAACTGAAAGGCCCGCCGCCATGTCCACCCGCATTCTTCGCCAGTTCTCCCCCAGCTGGGCTCACCGCTCAGCCAACCCCTTCATCTACCTGGCCTGCCCGTACACCAGCCTGGACCGGGAGACCCGCCAGACCCGCGTCGAAGTCGCCTCGGTCGTCGCGGCTCAGCTCGCTCTCGCTGGCAAGGCCGTCTACAGCCCGATCACCCACGGACATCCGATGGCGCAGCACCTCCCACCGAGCCGCCTTGCTGACCACGACTTCTGGATGAGCCAGTGCCTGCCGATTCTGGCTGCAGCCGACGAGCTCTGGATCTTGCCCCTGCACGGCTGGGACACCAGCCGCGGCGTCGCCGAGGAATGGGCCTTCGCGCAAGATCACGGCATTCCTGTGAAGATCATCAACGGCCTGCCGGCGCCCTGGGGCGACTACCTGGTCGGGGACAACGCGAAAAAGAACTGCGAACACGTCTGCTGGTTTGACGCGCCGACGGGGGCAGCGAAATGAGCAGCAACGAACAGATGCGCGAGGCGCTGCGCTTTACCAAGAAGCCCGTGACGATTGACGCCATCCAGTGGGATGGATCGCTGGATAGCTTTCACGCGATTCGTGCGGCGTTTCCGGCGATGGAAACCTGCGCTTTGACGACGAATGCTGGCAGCAAGACCATCACCCACTGGCGCATCCGCACTCTCGAAGACGGTCATGTCGTCAGCCCCGGCGACTGGATCATTCGTGGGGTCAAGGGTGAGTTCTACCCGTGCAAGCCTGACGTCTTCGATGCGACCTACTGCCCCGCCCTCACCACCCCTGCGGCAGAGGTGCCGGAGGCGATGGGGGATGACGAGATCATCGCCATCAGGCGCGTGAGGAAAGCAGCGGACCCGACGCAGCAATGGGGAGACACGCTGGCTTTCGCAAAAGCTCTGCTCGCCGCCCGCGACGCTCAGTGGCAATCCACCCGGCTGCGCGGTGGTGTGCCTGAGGGGTGGAAGCTGGTGCCGGTGGAGCCAACGCCGGAAATGGTGGAGGCCTTCCAGGCTGGCTTTGCGAGGCAGATCAAGCGCCGCAAGTCCTATGCACCCGCACACAAGATGAGCGCCGAGGAAGCGGGGCTGCGCGCCATGCTGCAAGCCGCCCCTCAAGCCCCAGCCGCTGCGCTGGATGCGGGGGTGGTGCGGGATGCGGAAATTCTGCGCTACGTGATGGACTGGAACACGAAGGACTTCGCGGTCTGCAAGCGTGTTGGCGCAACCGGGCAGTGCTGGGAGCCGATCAAAACGACCGGGCCGATTGAAGCCGCCATGTCCGCCCAGACGGGGAAAGGCGGTGCAGCGTGAACCGACTCATTGCGATCATTTTCCTGGCGTCTCTGGCAGCGTGTGGCAAGCGGCCAGAATCCCCGCGCATTGACCCCGAAGAGCGTAAAGAGCTGTTCATCGAGTGCATGAAACTGCTGCCGCCGAACATTTCGTCGAAAGATGGGGCGGTGGCCGAGTGCGATGACTATGCGATTGGCCTTGCTTGGGATCGCGCATTGACCCGGCACATAGCCGCCCAGGCCGAGCGCGAGAGGGGGGAGTGATATGCCATCCATGCGCCAGCGGCGAAGCCGATTCAACCGCACCCATCGCGTCATCACCGTGCGCTTGTCTAGCGGGCTGGCTGAGTTCCTCCGCAGCATCCCCGAGCGCGAGATTCACCGAGCCCTGCGGCAAGCACTGAAAGGCAAACCATGACCACCGAAAACCAAATGCTGCGCGACTTGATTGCCGCCTACGATGCTGATGACGGCCTCGCCTTGTCGGTTGCTGTCGAGGCGCTCCGCACCGCCCATCCCGCCCAGCCCGCAGAGGGCGGGGAGGTGCTTGAAGCTGGCGAAATCGAATCAATCGACACCGACGAAGACGGCCAACAAAGCGCGTGGGTGACCTTGACAAACCCATTGCCATTGGGCACCAAGCTCTACACCGCCCCGCCCGCAGAGAACCCCTTCCCGACCAACCCCGAAAGGACAACCAATGACGACAGCAACCCCACGGCAGCTCGCTGATGGCCCCCCGCTCAACGAAGATCAAGAAGCCGCGCTGGCTTCGATCCTCGACTGGCTCAAAACCCCTGGCGAGGAGCCCTTCCGTGCTCTTCGCGGTTTCGCTGGCACCGGCAAGACCTTCATGATGGCTCGGCTCGTCAGTCGCCTCAAGGGCCGCGTCGTCTGGACCGCTCCGACGAACAAGGCGACGAAGTGCTTGCGCGAAGCCCTGACCGCCGACGACTACAAGCCCGAATGCCGCACGATTTACTCCCTGCTCGGCCTGCGGTTGGAGGCCAACGGGGAAGTCAAAGAGCTCACGGTCCCGGAAGATCCCGTTGACCTCGGCCTGTACACGTTGGTCGTGATCGATGAAGCCTGGATGGTGGGCGGCGCCCTGATGGCCGCGATCCGTCATGCCCAGGGCACCAGCGGAGTTCGCTTCCTCTTCATGGGCGACCCCTGCCAGCTCCCGCCGGTGAAGGAAGAAAAGTCCCCGGTCGAAGCCCTGCCCGTCATCGCCGAGCTGACCCACGTCATGCGCCATGACAACCAGATCCTCAAGCTCGCAACGACGATCCGCAGCAAAATCGGCCATCCCGCACCATCGATTCAGCTCGCGAGCGACAACGACGGCGAGGAAGGCGTCTGGCGACTCGATCGCCGCCGGTTCGAGCTGCTGGTTCTGGACAAGGCCGGGCTGGGCTGGTTCTCCGACGGCTCGACAGCCAAGGCCATTGCATGGCGCAACGTCGAAGTCGACCGGCTGAACAAGATGATCCGCGGCAAGATCTTCCCCGGAATCACCGACCCCTGGTGCATCGGTGATCGTGTGATCTTCATCAGCCCGGCGCGTGATCTCGACGACAGCCCGCTGGCCAGCACGGACGATGAAGGCATTGTCGATGCCATTGTCGAAGAACCGCATCCGCTTTACGGTGAGTTCACGATCAATCGGCTGTCGATCACGTTGGACACTAACAAGGTAGTCACCGCGCGCGTGCTGCACCCTCGTGACTTCGCCGCCTGGACGAAGAAAAAAGAAGACATGGCGCTGATGGCAAAGTCCAACGGCCGCTTCTGGCGGAACTTCTGGGACTTCAACGACGCCTTCCACAGCCTCCGGCACGCCTACGCGATCACGGCGCACCGCGCGCAGGGTTCGACCTACGACAATGCCTTTGTCTTGTGGTCGGACATTTTGCTGAACCGCAACCGCCCGGAAGCCTTCAAGTGCCTCTACGTCGCTGCCACGCGGGCGCGAAAGCGATTGGTTCTGGGGGATTAAAACTGCCCCGAATGGGGTTGAACCGCCCGGAATACCCGGTTATAATCCGGGCGGTAAATGACACATCGCAACGAACCTGGAGCAGCTATGCAAAAGTTTCTCGCCCTCACAACGCTGAATGCGCTTGACCCGTTGCCTGCTCTTGGCCGCAAGGTCGAAGCCAAGACCCCCGCGATCAACATGGCCCCCTCGGCCGAAGAAGTTTTTGAAAGGACACCACATGAGCTTCATCCCCAGCGACCTCGATTCGAGACCAGCCCAGCCAGCACCGGCCGATCTGCTGTCAGCGCAGCTCCCAGCCCAAGCCCCCGTGGCGCGGAGCTTTTCCGACCCGTCGTACCTGATGGAGATCAACGCGATCCGGGAGAAGGTCAAGGCCGGTACGGCGACGCGGGAGGATATGAAACGGGCCATCGCGCTGATCCGGGAAACGCGGGGGGCGGTCTCCTCGGCTGCGACTTCGCCGAAATCGAAAAGCGCATCGCCGCGAGCCAAGGCCACGCCCAAGACGAAGCCGGACGGGCAGGCGCTGCTGGACCTGCTCTGACCGTCGACAGCGCCTATCGTCAGCTTTACTCCATGCCGGCTGGCCCAGAGCGCGCTGCGCGTAAGGTGGGGCTTTTCTACCATCTTTACGGCGGGAGCGAACCGAAGGTGTCGGCGGACTGGACACGCGGCCTCAACCGACACCAGCTCGACCAGGCCTACGAAGACCGCTTCGCTATTCTCGACAAGCCCAGCGAGCGCGCCCGCTGCACGCGGGAATACTTCGACGCCCTGCCATTCGCCCGCCCCTGAGGACGCAGCCATCAAGCCCCCGGCCTCGGGGGTTTTCGGCTACGCCCCTGTAGCGACATCACAGGAGAATTTTCGTGCAGCTCAAATCCTTCACCATCCGTCGCCGACATGAGTGGGAGCCTGGCCCGGATCACTTCAAAGGTGAACTGGTCACAACCACCAGCAAGTCGGAAGTCAAAGTCGAGCTGACTGACGAGCAGTGCCGGCAGATTCTGCTTTTGGCTACGCCGTCTGTTACGCAAGCCGCCGAAGCGACCGCGGGCTTCCTGCGTAGCGAAGCTTATGCGCTGGAACTCGCCGCAACTCCGGAGCTGTCAGCATGAACCACCCACTCATGTCGGCCGAAGTCCACGGCCACTTCGACACCCCCACGGCGCAAGTCGCCCCTCGCGGTCGCACGATGTTCCCACATACCTGGGACTCGACGATGCTCGCAGCCTTCCGCTCCTGCCCGCAAAAGTGCTTCCGGACGTACGTCGAGCACTGGAAGCCCAAGGCCGAGTCGGTGCATCTTGTCGCCGGCGGGGCTTTCGCCAAGGGCATCGAAGTCGCCCGTAAGGCATTTTTCGACCATGGTGTCAGCCGGGAAGATGCTGAAGCCGCCGGTCTCGAAGCCCTCATGGCCGCGTATGGCGATTTCGACTGCCCCAGCGACAGCGCCAAGTCCCTCACCCGCATGTGCGGTGCGCTGGAGTTTTATCTCTCCGCCTACCCGCTGGGCGACGACGGCATGGCCCCGCACCAAGTCGGCGGTAAGAACGCGATCGAGTTCAGCTTCGCCGAGCCACTCGATATCGTGCACCCGGTCACTGGCGACCCGATTCTCTACACCGGCCGCAGTGACCTCATCGCGGAGTACATGAACGGCATCTACGTCGTGGATGAGAAGACGACCTCGTCGCTAGGCGCCAGCTGGTCGAAACAGTGGGAAATGCGCAGCCAATTCACCGGCTACGTCTGGGCCGCTCGCCGGGCCGGTATCGAAGCCGCCGGTGCCATCGTCCGCGGTGTCAGCATCCTCAAAACCAAGTACGACACGCAGCAAGCGATCACGCACCGCAGCCAATACGAGATCGATCGCTGGCAGGACCAGACCCAGCGCGATATCGCCCGCGCGATTGAAATGTGGCGGGAAGGTCGCTGGGACTACAACCTCGATCACGCCTGCGGGGAATACGGCGGCTGTTCGATGGTCGAAGTCTGCAAGTCCCCCGAGCCCGAGAGCTGGCTGCCGATTTATTTCGAGCGCCGGGTCTGGGACCCGCTTGCGCGCAAGCAGCTCACGGTGGAAGAGTGGGAAGCGAGCTGGAACCACCAAGGCTGACCCGCGATGGCTAACTTCCGCAGGCTCTTCATCGTCGAAGGCACTTTCCTCGGCGAATCCCCCGTCGCTGCCTTCTTCGCCCACGAGGAGCTGCGGGCGCCCTACAGCTACCTCTGGTTCTGCGACCAGTGCGGGGAGGTCTACGCCCGCAGCCCGGTCATCAAGTTCAATGGGCAGACCTCCCCGTGGCAAAGCTTCGCTGGTACTTGCCGTCGATGCCAGCCAAACTCAGGCTTCTACCGCCTGCCCGGCAGCCTCTGGCTGAATTGGGACAAGGACCTAATCGCAGCATTTCCTGATGCCGTGCTGCGGTACGAACTCGAAAGGCATCTTGACCAACTTGACAAGGTACAACGATCATGAACACCGAAAACAGTTCCACCCCCCGCCGCAAGCGCAGCCGCGCCGAAATCGAAGCCCAGATCACCGCCGATGCCGCAGAGCTGAACCAGTCCGTTGCCGATGAGCGTGCCCACAGTGAGCGCGTCCGCGCCATGAATCAAGCTCTCGTCGGCATCGGCGGCTCGCTGGTCGGCACGCTGAACACGATGCAGACCCTGGTCTATGACTGGAACGCCGCGCAGGGCTTCTGGGCCAGCGACAATACCGGGGAGAAAATCGCCCTGATGCACAGCGAACTCAGCGAGGCCCTCGAAGCCGATCGCAAGGGCATCGCCAGCGACGACAAGATCCCGGCGTACACCGGCCTTGAAGCGGAGCTGGCCGATACCGTCATCCGCATCCTGGATTTTGCCGGCCGCCATCAGCTCCGCCTCGGCGAAGCCGTCATCGAAAAGCTTGCGTACAACACCACGCGGCCGTTCAAGCATGGCAAGGCCTACTAAGCGCGATCGCAATGGCCGCGTCCCCTCTGATGCGCAAGTCAGGCACAGGCAACTTTCCTGGCTCATGCGCATCGCCGAGGGGGCGGAAGCGAACTTTTGCGCCGCCCTTGGCCGCAACGCAACCAAGCTCTCTGCGGAAGAATTCCGGGAAGTCAACAGGCTCCGCAATGAGCTGTTGATCCTCTCCCGAAGCCTTCGCGACCTCGAAAGGAAATGCAAGTGAACGCACCAGTTCAAACCCCCGCTGCAGCGACCGTTGCGGGCCTCCCCGGCCTCAATGTGCTGCTGATGGGCCCAGCCGGGACCGGCAAAACCCACGCCATCGGCACGCTGGTCGATGCCGGCGTCGAAGTGTTCTACATCGCACTGGAACCGGGCCTGGAATCGCTCCTGGGCTATTGGGTCGACCGCGGCCTGCCAGTCCCAGCCAACCTCCACTGGCACATCGTCAAGGCCCCCGATGCGAGCTTCACCGAGCTGCTCGACACGGCGACGAAGGTCAACACGATGAGCCTGGAAATGCTCTCGAAGATCCAGGACGTTAACCGCTCGAAATACAACCAGTTCCGCTCGCTGTACGAGGTGCTGAACAACTTCGTCGATCAGCGCACCGGAGAGGTCTTCGGCTCTGTGGACAAGTTCGACACCGGCCGCGCGGTTGTCATCGACGGACTGACCGGCGTCAACACAGCGTCGATGCTCAGCGTCATCGGCGGCAAGCCGGTCCGCTCGATGCCGGATTGGGGACTGGCTCAGCAGCAGGTCGAAACGCTCCTCGGCAAGCTCACGAACAACATGCGCTGCCACTTCGTGCTGCTGGCCCACGTTGAGCGGGAGAAGGACGAAGTCCTCGGCGGCATCAAGCTCATGGTCAGCACCCTGGGGCAGAAGCTCGCACCGAAGATCCCGGCGATGTTCTCCGATGTGATCCTCTGCGTCCGTGAGGGGGCGAAGTGGAAGTGGGACACGGCCAATCCGATGGCTGATCTCAAGACCCGCAACCTCGCCGTCAGCCAAGACCTCACCCCGAGCTTCAAGCCCATCATCGAGAAGTGGCGCGCCCGCGACGCAGCGATTCGCCCGGCCGCGCAGACCTTGCCGCAAAAGGGTTGACAGCCCGGCCGGTCCCCGGCATGATTCAATCCCGGCCGCAGGTATTGGGGCAGCCTGCATCAGCCTTCACCCGCCCCGTTTTCTCAACTTTCACTTAGGAACAAACCATGTCCACTTTCGATCCCGCATCCTTGATGGAAACCACCACCAGCGAAGTCAACGACACCAAGCTGCTGCCCATCCCCGAAGCCGAGTACCAAGCCGTCATCGACACCACCAAGATCAGCACCTGGCAGTCCAAGGACGGCAGCTCCTCCGGTCTGCGCCTGGACGTCGAGTACCTGATCGACGACCAAGCCGCCAAGGAAGCCACCGGCCGTGACAAGCTCACGGTGCGCCAGGGCATCATGCTCGACCTGACCGAAGACGGCCAGGGCCTCGACATGGGCAAGGGCAAGAACGTCGGCCTGGGGCGCCTCCGCGAAGCTTGCGGCCTCAACGTCCCTGGCCAACCCTTCGCCATGACCATGTTCGCTGGCCGCGTGGTCAAGATCAAGGTCACCCAGCGTCCCAAGGCCGACGACCCCGAAACGATCTACAACGACGTGAAGGGCGTGGCCAAGGCCTACTGATCTCCGCTGCTCGATGAAGTCGTGGCCCCGGACTTATACGGGGCATTTTCACTGGCAGGCGGGGGAATTGATCGACCAGAATACGGGCGATTATTCCGGGCGGTTTTGATAGCGGGCCGTGGTTCGATTTTCGACCCCCACCCATATCTACCCCTCACCCGGGAATGAAAACCCCGCCACGGCCCGATCCGGCCCCGCCATGCGCCTCTCCCCAATCCCGGCCATCCCCGGCCACAATGGAGCCCCGAAAATGCCCGATATCGCTTTGTCCGCCATCGTCATCAAGCCCAATCGCCAGCGCCGCGAGTTCGATCCCACCAAAATGCTGGAAATGCAGGCCTCGATCGAGGTCAGCGCAGAGCGTCCGAATGCCCAGCTCATGCACGCACCGGTGCTGCGGCGGGAAGGTGATGCGATGGTCCTGGTAGCCGGTGAAACCCGTCTCAAGGTCATCGGGGATATCTTCGCCCTGGGCGGGGAGTTTCGCTACAACGGGAAGCTCTACACCGCCGATGCTGGCGTCATCCCGTACACCGACCTCGGCGAGCTGTCAGAGATCGACGCCTTCGAAGCCGAGTTGGACGAGAACATCCGGCGCAAAGACCTGACTTGGCAGGAAAGCGCCGACGCGACGAAAAAATTGCATGAACTGCGCACGATGCAGGCGGAAGCCAAGCGGGCCAAGGCCGTTGCCGATTTGCCGACTGCGGAACAGCCAGCCACGCCCGCCCACACGATCAACGACACCGCGCTGGAAATCCATGGCCGCGATGATGGCAATTACCGCGACAAGGTTCGCAAGGAGCTGATCGTGGCCAAGCACCTCGACAACCCGGCTGTGGCCAAAGCCAAGTCCGTCGACGAGGCCTTCAAGATCCTGAAGAAACAAGAGCAGGCCGGGCGCAACATCGAGCTGGCCCGCGTCATCGGTGCCACGTTCACGGCTGATGCTCACAGCATCCTCAACATCGATTGCCTGGAGTTCATGCGCAGTGTGGCTGATGGCCCGGTCGAGAAGAAGTTCGACGTGATCCTGACTGACCCGCCGTACGGCATGGGCGCTGATTCCTTCGGCGATGCCGGCGGCAAGCTCACGGGCGTGGAGCACCATTACGATGACAGCTACGAGAGCTGGCTCAGCCTCATGCGTGATTGGGCCCCGCTGTCCTTCGCCGTCGCCAAGCCGGAAGCTCACGCCTACGTCTTCTGCGACTTCGACAACTTCCACAAGCTCAAAGAATTCATGCTCGCGGCCGGCTGGTATGTTTTCCGCACACCGCTGATCGTGCACAAGCTCAACAGCGGCCGCGTGCCCTTGCCTGATCGCGGTCCGCGCCGTCAGTACGAGATCATCCTCTACGCGATCAAGGGGAACAAGCCGGTCACGCATATCTACCCTGATGTGATCTCTGTCGAAGGCGACAAGAACACGTCGCACGGTGCGCAGAAGCCGGTCGCGCTGTACCAAAACCTGCTCCAGCGCAGCGTCAAACCCGGCGACCGCGTCTTCGACGCCTTCGGTGGCACGGGGACGCTGATCCCCGCGGCTCACAGTTTCAAGTGCGCGGCGACCGTCACCGAGCTGAACCCGGAATACTACGGTTTGTGCCTGCGTCGTGCGCAGGAAATCAAAATCGGCGAAGAGCCGGCCATGATCTGAGGGGGGCGGCTATGAACCAGCAAGATTTCGAGGCGCTGTGCAAGCGCGTTCAATCCGATACCGTCGACATTCTCGTCAGCAAAGGCGCCGAGTACGCCGGATCGGAAGACCGGCTCGCGAACTTCAAGCGCGGTGCGGCCAACACCGGGGTGGAACCCCTGACAGTGCTGCATGTCTACATGGCGAAGCATTGGGATTCGGTGTCGTCCTACGTTCGCGCGAAGCAACGTGGGGAAGAGCCAAAGCTCAGCGAGCCGATTGTTGGACGCTTCCACGACCTGATCAATTACGCTGTGCTGGCGATTGCGCTGATCGAGGAGGCCGACAAGTGAGCCTCATCCGCCCTTCCGGCCCAGCGCCGGCCCGCATCATGATCGTTGCGGAGTTCCCTTCCGAGGGGGACTTCCGCGCCGGCGTTGCCTTGTCCGACGGCAACGGCTCGACTTTCAACGACATGCTCAAGGACGCCGGAATCCTGCGTTCTCAGTGCTACATCACCTCCGCGCTCAAGATCCGCCCCCCGCGTGGTGAGATCGAATCGCTGATCGCGGTGAAGAAAAAGGACATCACACCAGCGCATACGATCACGCGGGACAAGCACGTCTTGCCGCTGGTCTGCGATCACATGCAGATGCTGGCTCGGGAGATCGAGCAGGTCCGGCCGACCGTCATCATTGCCCTGGGCAACACCGCAATGTGGATGCTTACCGGCCAGTGGGGCATCACTTCCTGGCGCGGCTCGATGCTCAACGCGGATCTGGCCACCGGTCTCGATTACCAGCCGGCCGTGATCCCGACACTGCCGCCAGGGTTTGTCAATGCGGCTTGGGAAAAGCGCGGAATTGTGGTGCAAGACCTCAAGCGTGCGGTGTCGATCCTGCGCGCCGGTGGGTTTAACCGGCCAGAATACTCGTTTGTAATTCGGCCGGATTACGCCACTGTCCTGCGTCACTTGGACCTGCTCCAGCGCCTCGTCGAAGCCGAGCCCACGAAGCTCAGCGTTGACCTCGAAACCCGTGCCTACAACATCGCGTGTATCGGGCTGGCATGGTCGAAGCTCGAAGCGATCTGCATCCCGCTGATGTGCACGGAGCGGCCTGACGGCTACTGGTCCGAGGAGGAAGAAGCCGAGATCGTCTACCGACTCTGGAAGCTCTTGACCCATCCCAACGCCGTCATTGTCGGGCAGAACTTCCACTACGACGCGCAGTACACTGATCGGTCCTGGGGGTTTGTCCCCCGCTTGGTCCGCGATACCATGATCGCGCAGCATTCCTGCTTCTCTACGATGCAGAAGGGTCTCGATTTTCTCTCATCCATGTACTGCAGTTTCCACGAGTACTGGAAAGACGAAGGCAAGGAGTGGAATCCATCCATCCCGGAAGACCGCTATTGGACCTACAACTGCAAAGACGCAGTCATCACCTACGAGGTCGACGACGAAGAGCAGCGCGTTGTAGATGCTATCGGAGTGCGCGGGCCGCATGACTTCCAGCAAAAGCTCTGGTGGCCCGTTCTCAAGACCATGCAACGAGGGGTGCGTATCAATGAAGCGACAAGATCGGAATTCCGCAAAGCAGTGCAAGCCCAGATCGAAGACCGGCAAGCCTGGATCGAAGACGTACTCGGCGAGCCCATCAACATACGCTCGCCCGCCCAGATGTGTGAGCTCTTTTACCTCAAGCTGGGTCAGCCCGTGGTTTTGGGACGAAAGACACGAACGCCTTCAACGGACGATGAAGCGCTTCTGCGCATTGCTGCTCGCGAACCTGCGCTACGACCCCTCATCGAGAAAATTCAAGACCTCCGGTCGCTTGGTGTGTTCCAGTCTACCTTCATCGACAGTCGTTGTGATGTTGATGGCAGAATGCGAAGCACTTTTAGCATCCCTGGAACCGACACATACCGGTTCAGTTCCTCGGCCAACGCTTTCGGGACAGGGCTCAATCTTCAGAATATTCCGAAGGGTGGAGACGGCGAGCGGCTTTCGTTGCCAAACATTCGAAGCATGTTCATCCCAGACCCAGGCCGGACCTTCTTCGACATTGACCTCGGTTCTGCTGACCTACGAATTGTGGTTTGGGAGTCCGGGGCGAGCGAGCTGAAAGCCATGCTACGCGAAGGCCTGGACCCCTACACCGAAGTCGCCAAGGAATTCTACCATGACCCAACGCTCACTAAAAAAGACCCGCGCCGACAGCTGTTCAAGGCCTTCTGTCACGGGACAAACTACCTCGGTTCGGCTAAGGGGCTTGCCGAGCGGCTTGGTCTGCTTGTCCACGAAGCAGAGAAGACACAGGCATGGTATTTCGGGAAATTCCCGGAAATCCGCCGTTGGCAAGATGACGTCAAGGATCAGGTCGTCAAGCGCAGAATGGTTGAAAACATTTTCGGCTATCGTCGCTATTTCCTCGAACGAATCGAAGGGACAATTTTCAACGTCGCGATTGCTTGGATTCCCCAATCGACCGTGGGCTGCCTCATCAATCGAGCTTACATGGCCATTGACGAGCAAGAACCTGAAATTGAGGTATTGCTCCAGGTCCATGACTCGCTTGCCGGGCAATTCCCAACCCGGCGCGAAGATGAACTGACGCAGCGGGTCATCGAATTGGCAGAGATTCCCTTGCCCTACGACGACCCTCTTGTTATACCTGTCGGCTGCAAAACATCCCGGGTTTCCTGGGGCGACTGCGATTGACAACAACGCGGAGACACTTATGGCGCGAGTCCTGGGGAACTGGCTCACCAGCTTTTTGGAGTATTCCTCCTTCGGTGAAGCCCCTCGGCATATGTATTTCTGGGCGGGAGTGTCGGCGGTGGCCGGCGCTCTGCGCAGGAAGGTCTGGATCGATCAGGCCTATTTCCGATGGTACCCGAACTTCTACATCTGCCTGGTGGCCCCGCCGGGCATCGTGTCGAAGTCAACAACGGCTGGTGTGGCGATGAACTTGCTTCGGCAAGTCCCTGGGGTGAAGTTCGGCCCGGACGTGGTGACATGGCCGGCACTGGTGGAAGCCTTTTCCGACTCCACCGAAGGCTTCGATCATGCCGGGGCGATCCACGTCATGTCAGCCATGACCCTAGAGTCCTCCGAGTTCGGGAATCTCCTGGACCCGCAGGATAAGCAGATGGTCGACTTGCTGGTTTCGCTCTGGGATGGCAAGCAGGGGACTTTCCAGAAGTCCACAAAGCATTCGGGCTCAGATGCTGTCGAAAACCCCTGGATCAATCTCATCGCCTGCACCACGCCGAGTTGGATCGCAGGAAATTTCCCAGAATACATGATCGGCGGTGGGTTCACTTCCCGTACGATCTTCGTTTACGCCGACGCCAAGGCAAAATTTGTCGCTTACCCGGGTCTAGCAGTTCCGACCACGCTCAAAAAGTTGGAGGCGGATCTTGTCAACGATCTTACGCACATTAGCCAGAATCTCACTGGTGAATACGTTCTTAGCCCTGACGCTATTGCTTGGGGTGAGGCCTGGTACGCGCGGCATTATTCAACAAGGAGTGCAAACCTGGACCCTGAGCGTTTTGGTGGGTACATTGCGCGTAAGCAGACACATATTCATAAACTCGCGATGGTCCTGGCAGCGGCGAGCAGCGACTCTATGGTTATCACCGCTGATCATCTTGATGTGGCTTACACGATGATTACAGATCTTGAGCCGGACATGCAATTTGTGTTCTCGAAGATCGGCCGGACGGACACTTCGCTCTACGCTGAGCGCATTATCAATTTCGTAGCCTCTAAAAAGGAAGTCGACTACCCGGAGGTGTATCGCTTCGTGCACACCTACTTCCCGTCGATGCGAGATTTCGAGGACGTATTTGCTGGCTGCGTCAAAGCCGGTTTCCTGTCGATCTCAGGGACCAAAGTCAAGGTCGGTCCGGCGGAACTTCCAGCAGCGAAAAACGGCTCCGCAGAGCCGTCCAGGTTGTTGCAATGATCGACGGTTAGCGGCAGGATTTAGCCGCTGCCGCGCAGGCTCGATAAATCTCCAACACTTCCAAAAGCTTTTCCGTTGTCGCCCCGAACGATCCGTCCTGCAAAGGGCCAAGATCGTCGGGGCAATTTGCTTCAATCAGCGCCCGCGCTGGTACCACGGAGCTGTCGGTTGAGGTCGTCGCGCACCCGCTGGTCATGTTGGCAATCACGATAAGCAGGCACGTCGCGAGTGACTTCGCGTGTACGCTGCACAATGGTGCGGGATTCGAGTTTGATGGCTGAGATTGCACTTGCTGCTCCTTCCGCGGCGGCGGTGCGGGTTGCGACGATGACGGCTTCTTGCTCGGCGGCATCCGCCCGCTCCGCAGCCTTGCCGGCTTCGTAAACCCAATTCAGTGCAAAAAGCACCGCCGCCCCTTTAAGGGTAAAAGACACGACGTCCAGAACGCGGGGGTCGAGTTTGAACATGGCACCAGCCTTTCGTCGCGGACGGATGCTCCATCCAGAGCCCCAGGGTTGTCAGCAGAGCTTGCCCTGGCTCCGACATGAGGTAATCGTCGATTTCACCCTCGGGGTCGTATATGTCGGCGGCACGGCCCCAGAGATGGTGGGAGCGCGGCGCGGCCCCGGGGATGGCCTCATTGACCTCGGGCGGGCGCCATCCGCTGGTCAGCACGCTCCCGGTGCGGGGCGATCGCGGAGTCTCAACTCCGGCGGCGGACAACGCCCGCAGCAGCTTGTTCACCAGCTCGACCGTTCGTTCGGCTTCGCCACGAACCTCTGTTGACAGCGCGCGCGGATACTGTGTATCACGCCCCATCCAGTAATCCTTGAGAGTGATCGCGCTCACAGCATCTCCTTCACGTCAGCGGCAACTTCCCGCGCTGTCTTGCTTTGCCAGCCGTTCATGGTGTTGAAGGCCACACGCACGATGAGCCAGCCCGGCAGTCCGCAAGTGAAGGCAACCCCGATGAGTTCCATCACCGCCAGCGTCATCATGACCGGATCACCGGGCACGAAGTGCTTGTACAGTTCGAAGTAGACAATTGCGCTGGCCCCGCCGCCGAAGCTCCCGACGAGCGTCGAGATCAGGGCCACGGCCCATTCCTTCGTCGATCGCGGCTGCGTCATCACCATCACGATGAAAGCCGCGAGGCTGAAGCCACCAATGGCCGCAGTGCCCACGGCGGCTCCCGCGAGCAGTCCGAATCCCTGACCAGCGCCTTGCGCTCCTGCTGCTGTAGTCTCCGCAATCGGCATGACTTCACCTTTTTCGTTTGATTTGAAACTTGAATCCGAAAGCCCCGTATGGACGCCACCCAACATATGCCGAGACGCGATGATTTCGGAAGCTTGCAAACGGGAACCAGATGGGAACATCAGGAGCTTTGAGCCAGTGGAAGGTCCAGCCATCGACAGTTCCCCAGAGTCGTCCTGGGCGGGACCAGAACGTCCGCGGCCTGTCGGCAATGCCGATGACGTAGAAGAAGAGGTTGTGGAAGGGGTTGCGAAACCACCACTGAATAGCGAGGCCGAGGGTTTTTGCTCTTCCTGCTCGCCAACGATCATCGCCGAAGTATCCATCATCGTCGTTCCCGAAAAGTGCCCAAAAGGGGTTGAGTTTGCGAAAGCCAGGAACAGCCCGGCGTGGTTTGTGATGTTCGCTGATCCAGGTCATGCGATCTCCAATCACAGAGCGATGTAGGGTTTGAGGAACATCCCGGCAGCTTTGTTCTTGGTTCCACCTGTACTTGAAACTGCCACAGAAATTCCGGTAGTAGCGCTGTTGGTGGACCGGGTCCAGTCGTCGCTGCCAGCTCCCAAATAGCCGCCACCACCGCCGCTTCGTACATCAAAAAAGGTATGGCTATGCCCAGGATCAGTGACAGTCGCTGTGTGCGTGTGACTCAGCACTTCCCCGGCAGAGCGCGAGATCACGGTACTGGAAATCGCCATGAGCAGCGCATCACCATCCTGCGGCGTCGGCACAGGCATACGCTTATTTGCGGCGAAGTCGGCGGCTGCGGAAGCTCCGCGAGTCGTGGGCGCCCCGCTAGCATCCTGGATCGGGGACAGTGTATTGTCACTCGAAGTCCAAATCAGCTCGAAAAGCGCCTGCGTATCGGCGTTGGCCCGGCCGGTAGCGCCAGAAATTGCCGATCCGATCGTCGTGCCGTTCATCGCGACAGTGCCGACGGGAGCAGTCGACGAGATCGACAGGATTACTTCGCCTGTGGCGTAGCGGCGAGTCAAGACAGGCTGGCCGCCCGCAGTGGCGTTCGCTGGCAGCACCGCACCGGTGGTAGCCGTCAACGTCCCCACGGTCAGCGCCGGCGTTGTCGACTGATTATCTTTCGTCACGCAGTTGGTCAACGCAGTCGCGATGTCGCTGATCGTTGCGTTGAAATCAGCCGCTTTGATCAGCTCCCCCGTCACAACAGGGAAAACCGGGGGGCTGGGAGGGCTGTAAACGCCTGCACCGTTGAAAGGCATGATGATTCTCCGACCGGATTATTCCGGCGTATTCTGGTCGGTTTTTCCGACAAATTGCAGCATACCGCCTGCGGTAGCTGTCAGAGCAAGCGCACGCTTGTCCATGACCGGAGTCTGCGAAAGCTTGATCAGGATGTCCACACCCTCAGGGGTGGTGATGAGCTTATCCAGCTCCCGGAAGGTCTTGGTCATCGTGGCGGACTCCATGTTCCTGGCCATACGCTCGAAAGGCAGGAAACCGAAGATCCGAATGGCGTTCGCACCGTAGTGCTTTTCTGCCATTTCGATGATCTGCTGACGGCTCATGCCTCCGATGTTGTCAGGCTGGCTGCGAGTCGCTCGCACGATCTTCGCGAAATTCTCCAGGCCGCGCAAGGCCTCAGCGGGCTTGCGGCCAGCCGCTTCCGCCGTCGCCGTGACCACATCGCGCATCCCAGCGTACTGCTTGGAGTCAGCGAATAGCGAGGAATAGATCTTCGCCCCGGCGTCCTTGTTTGTGGCCTTGCCGCCAGCGCCGATCCCCGCGTCGAAAGCCTCGGCAATCTTACCGCTGTAGTAGGTCTTCGCGGCGTCAGCGAATGCCGTCGGGTCTTGTTTGTTCAGAGTGCGTGCGGTTTCAAGCAGCGGGCTGTGCTTGGCGGCGGGATCGCGTCCGGCAGCGAACAGTGCATTCATCCGGCTGACCGGGGTCTGCTTCGCCGCATCATAGCCAGTCCGACCAGCCAACGTACCAATCTGCCCCTGCTTCAGTGGATCGACCACGTCGCGGCTGATCTGCGAGTATTTAGCCATCCCCTCAGAAATTTCAGATGAAGCCGACCGCAAACGATCGGTCAGTCGCCCGGCGAGTTCTCCGAGCTGCCCGCGCGTCAGCGCATCCCGGGGGTTCGGGTTGTTCGCGGTGAAGGTTCCCCGCATTTCGCGAATCAGCTGGTTGTAGTCCTCCGCGGCGTCCATGACAGATCCCGTTGCTGGCAGCACTTTCACCTTCGTCATGGCCGCGCGAATCGCGCTTACGCTGTCATCGGTCAACCCCGGTTGCTGCAGCATTTCGGAGAGGTCGTTCAGCACCTCGCGGCGGAACTGACCGCCGAGATTCCCGGCGGCTTGAAAGTGCGGCTTAACCGCAGCCGTGCGGGCTTTCCGCGCGTTGTTGAGCACGCCAGTGGCGGTTTCGCTGAGATTGTTTGCTGCCTGCTCCGGGGAGAAAACGCTGCCAGGCTGGTTGCCGACCCAGCGAGCAGAGAGGTCTTGCAGTCGCCCTGGCTGTTCCTTGAGCAGCGCCTGTGTCGCGTCGCCTTCCTTCACATTGGCCAGCGTGTCTCGCAGCACCCGCATACCGGACGGCTGCGCGCCGGTGGCTTCAAGTGCCTGGGCAAAGTCCAGCGGCATACCGTTTTTCCCCGCACCTTCCATGAAGGTCCGAGCGGCACCGAGCTGGGCCGGTGTCAACCCATCGAGACTCTCCCGGGCCAGTTCAGTCACACGCGGACTGCTGCGATTGAGGAAACTCCCACCGAGCCCGGCCAGCCCACCGCCGATGATACCACCGAGGCCGCGCATCAGCACATTGTCGCCTCCGAGTCGTGCGGCAACCTCGGAGCCACCAGC
>Ga0255216_1000112_pt1 | contig 21374 bp, 23 predicted proteins | sample Miss_Atlam_RepA__FD_189934 | JGI IMG/M metagenome (GOLD analysis project Ga0255216, IMG submission 189934) | Freshwater microbial communities from Mississippi River, Louisiana, United States - Miss_Atlam_RepA_8d | ecosystem: Environmental > Aquatic > Freshwater > River | place: USA: Louisiana... | reverse complement strand
GCCACCAGCAGCGGCTGCTCCCGTCGCTGCCTGCACCAGCGGACGCGTCAACCCGCCAGGCGAAGCCACCCCGCCGACAGCGCCTTGCGTCAGCAGCGACTGCCACTTTTCCGCTTCGGTTTGCGGCTTCGCTCCGAAGTCTTGCAGCGCGGCCGAGGCCTTCGGGCCGATCGGAGCGTAAGGTTGAGGCTTCCGCCCCATGACCTTATCCCCGAGCTGTTCCCCAAGCGTGAACGGGATGTTGAGCACTTCCCGCCCGACGTCCATGGCCATCGCAGGCAGGCCAAGCCCGCCCTTCGTCACGTCAGAGCCGATGAGCTTGGCTTGGCGCTTCAGCGGATTTTCCGGAGCAATCGCAGCCTCGATCTCAGCAAGCAAAGCCGGATCAGGGTTGTCCGGCAGCTCGACCAGCGCGCCATCGGGCATTTGGACGATTGGCATTATTGGCCACCTTTCCGAGAGCGGAGCCATTCCTCAGCGGTCATGACTTTGCCGGTTTTGCTCGGAGACTTCGCCATCCCGGCTGTCGTGGGCTTGCCTTGCAGCACGTTGTCGACCATCGCGGCGACTTCGTCGTCAGGGATCTGGATATTGAGCGGCATCCCGGCGAGACCTTCAAAGTTCGGGTCTTCCGCAGTTCGCCCAAAGGCGGCCACGTTCTTGTTGTGCGCGTTGACCTTTTTGATCTGAGCAGCAATGCGAATCGCCAGCATACGCTTCAGCGCCCCGGTGTCCGTGGTCAGGTCTCCCGAGAACTCCGTCACGAACTTGCGGTCAGCATCGGAGATCTGAGCCCCCAGGCCCCCGAGATCCTTGAACACCGACTGCTTCAGTGCAGCGGACAAGGCATCGGTCGGGGCCGTCTCTGCGTTGGCGATACCCAGCTCCGCGCCGAGTTTGCGCACGACCTGCATAGCCGGCTGAGCAATGCCCATGCGTGCGCCGTCGTTGACAGCTTGCAGAGCTTCGACGGAGGCGGTGAGGCCTTCCTGCGCCTGCTCCGCAGACACGCGCGACTTTCCGCCGGGGGCGAGGCTTTCGCCAACGGCTTCCTGGTACTTCTTGAGCCCCGCCTGCGTCGGATTGTTGTTCACAACAGTGCTGACCTTTGTGGCATTGTCTAGCTTGATCAGTTTGCCGCCCGGCCCGCGCTGATAGGTGTCGCCATTGATGACTTCGATCCCGCCGAACTCGTTCCCGCCGATCTCGACCGGCTGCCCGCTGGACAGGTCGTAGAATCGACCGCCAGCTTCCTTGATCATCGATGGGTCGCGGCCCTTCGGCTTCAGCATCGCGCCAAGTTCCATCTGCCCGATCTTTTGCAGTTCCGGGAATTGGCTCGTCATGGCTTCGATGACAGCTCGACGCGGGTCGGCTTTGACAGGCTCGGCCAATTCCGGAGCTTTGTCATTGAGCATCAGATCACTGACCTGCTGCTCATTCATCACCCCACCTGGGGTACCTTCCCGTGTGCGCAAGTACTTCTCCAGCCCCTCCGCCAGCCCGGATTGGTAATCCTTGTTCAGAGCGGCTTGATCCTGCTCGACCTGCTTCCCCATGAAATGCCCGCCAGCCACCTGGGCGATCTGCGACAGAGCACCTGCCCAGCCGGGCGCGACAAAATGCGGGCCAACCATTTGGCCTTGCCGAGGGGTCAGCCCGGATTGCAGCATGGTCTGCGCGAGCTGGCGACGTCGCTCCAGCGCTGCGGAGCGGGCAGCGAAGTCCATTGGAAGTTGTTGAGTGGTCACGGGCGACCTCCAAGTTTTGCGTAGTCAACCATCAAATAGCCGCTGGAGTGCTCATGGACCGCGTCGGGGTACAGACTGCGAACTTCGTCGGCCATGAAGCCTCGTTCACGCTTGCCGAAAATGTCGTACTCGTACGCCGGCAGCCCAGCGGCGACGCCAATCAGGCTGACATTGGATTTGAGACGGCGATCGCTGAAGAACATCGCAGCGGTCAAGCCGGTCTGCAAGATCGCTTGCTGTTCCTGTGCCTTTTGGGCATTTTTTGCGTTTACCCGGTCGATCTCTGCGCCATACTGCGCTTGCTGCGCGCCCGCCAAGTCCGCTCCGCCGCCCATGCCAGGCATCTGTGGAGCTGTTTCGCGCGTGGCACTGAGCAACTGCGCGATACGGCTGACAGCGTTGTTGCTGGCGGTGTCGGCGTTGATGACCGCACTGCTGGCTGCGCCTTCGTAGGCTTGTCCCCGGGTCTGCATGAAATTCCGCAGAGCACGCTCGTAGGCGTCTGAGCCTTCGACAAGCCCCTGATTTTGCAGTCGGCTGATCAGGGCATTTTCCTGATCTCCGAAGGCTTGCCCCATGTACTGCGTCGCCTTCTTGTACAGCGCGTCAGCGATTTGTTGGCGGCTGCCGAGGTCGCCAACCATCCCGGTCAGCGCGTTGCCAGCCGCGAGCTTATTGCCAGTGCTCAACTCGTAGAGCTGTTTCTGCTCCGGGCTCAGCTCGACGGTCTGCGTCCAGTCGCCTGCCTGCGGGTTGTTGGGGTCAGCTCCCGGCCGCATCGTCCAAGTTCCCGAACCGTAAGGCCCGGAAGTGTTGTACTTGTTCGCATTGGCGGTCGCGATAGCCGCGCCCTTGTAATCAGGAGCTTTCGGCGTGGAGGATTTCTTGCCCATATCCGGGACCTTTCAAAGATAGCCACCGACAGTTTTCACGCCTCATGCAGTAGATGATGAGGTCGTCGTCAGGGAGTGCGTCTTTGAGGGTCGCCTCAGCCACAAACCCGAGATGCTCGTCGAACTGCCGAGCTTGGATGTTTTTCGCAGCCACTTGGCCTGTGATGCGCTTTACCCTGAGCTGGTTGAACGGGTAATCAAACATCATCCAGAGGAACTGGCGAGTGAGCCAGCGTGCTCCAGGTTCAGCTGCGATGTGCGCCACAATGTTAGCGCCGTTGAAGTCCTGGTACAAGACGCCAGCGATCAACCCCTTGTTGGGATCTAGCAGGCCAAGCGTCTTATCCCCGTGGTGCATCGGAGCCCCGGCGCGTTCACTGACCCATGAACCGACAAAGCCGTCATAACCGATGAGGATGGACTTCACATTGACCCGCCTTTTTCGCCTGAGATGTTGAAGCCAAGAAGCTTCACGGAAGCAAGCCGAGTCTCCAACCGATAAATCACGGAGTGTGCAAAACCTTCCGGGCAGATGGGGGAGACCCAGCCAGATGAGAGCGTGAAGTCGCCAGCCCAATAGGCATTGTCCCAGGTTTCTTCATCCCACCGTGCACCTTCCGGCGGGTTCACAACGGCGATGTCGGCCAGGCCGAGCATCTGGAAATCCACGTCGACGCCAAGGCTGCCAGTCACTGCGGCGGTTGTTTGCACATTCGGGGAGATCAGCTTGATCTGCTTCAAAAACCCACGCGCACCGAAGTAATTGTAAGCGGACTGCATACGCCCCTTGATGGCACTGCCATTGTCCGACGTACCGACCCAAGTCAGGTCAACGCGACTTGAGCCCGCCGAATAGAGCTTCCCATCGCGCACGCAGAAATTCTGGCCGAACCAACCGACAAAGCGCGCCCAGGCACCAGTCAGTGTATTCATGACGTATTGCTCAGAATACCCGTCGGTGATCGGAATGTTGACCAAAAGAGCTTGTTCTTGCGGATAGCTGATCACTTGCCAGTGAGTGTTCGAGGCATACGAAGCGACCGCGCGGGTGAAGGCGCTGTTGATCTTGTCCGTCAGTGCGAGCTGCGATGTTGTGTCGGATTTCGCGGACAAAACTTGACTGAGTCGGAACAGCCCCAAACGGCAGAGAATTAACAGATCCCCGCCGAGGCGGGCGGTGCAGCGATGACCAGCTACAGGCGGTGCGATGAAGAGCACACCGATTTTTTGGAACGTCGCGGCGTCGGCTGGGTCCGTGCCGGAATAGAGAGCGACTTCACCTTCGCTGCTGATGAACACCGTGTAGTCGTTTTGACCCGCATCTGGATCGGAGCTCCAAGCAGCGATGGCGACGAGATAGCCCCCGCGGGTAAAGACTTGCCCGAGGGGGAATTCCGACAAAGCTCCGCCGACCTGAGCAGCCGGAAGGTAGTACGCGGATTTGCTGCCGTTCTTGGTAAACCAAAGCCGACGATGGAGGGACACCACGGAATTCAGAGTATTCGTGGCTTGGCCGGTGATGCTGATAGCGCCCGTGTCAGTGATGCTGGACCAAGTGCTACCATCGAACAACTTCAGGCTGTCCGCACCGTTGACGGCAACCAGAAAATTACCAGCAGGAGTTTCGAAGTTCGTGTAGGAAAAGTTTGAGGAAGTGACAGCCATCGCGGAAGCGCCGAGAACTCCAGACACCGTCACATCGTAGATATTGGACGGAGTGACAGCGAAGAGTTTTGAGCTGGTCGTGCCCGCCCAGGTCATCAGGAGCTGCGGAGAGCTTTCAAAGCCGGTAACATGGGGCTCGTAACCGCCGCGAAGATCGACGGAGCCCGGGCGCGGGAACCAGTTTTCAAGCACGACGGCATCTGACGCCGCCATGCGGTCCAGAGGGTCACGGGTATTCCACCCGCCGACAGGGGAGCCCAGGAAGTCCGAAAGGGCCCGACGACGGCCCCTGGAAGAACGCAAGATGGCGGGAGAGCGAATCATGGCTGAATCCAGGTTCCGGCGGGCACGACGATACCTGGGCGAGCATCGCGGCTTCCGCCATCCATTGAGATCGGACGGGCAACTTCAGATGTGGCAGCTTTCGACTTCGCCATCAATTGGTAAGTCGTGAATTCTTCCGCATAATCGAAGCCCTTTTCGGCCTTCCATCGCCAGCGCAAGCCGGCCAGCAGCAGCTCGTCCGGCAGCAAGAAAGTGTCACCGTCTTCTGACGGGTACTGCTTCCGAGCATAAGAGGGCGGTGAGGCCAGAACGGCGAACTTGCTGAAGTACTCGAAAACACAGAGCTGCCCATCGCCGGGGATTGGGTCCATGAAAAGCGCATTGGCCTTCAATCGGAAGTAAGAAACCGGACCAGACTGCCCGAGCGTTTGCAGAGCCTGAAATTCCGTGGCAGTGAGCGGGCCGGGCACCTCCAATCGCAGTGTGCGGTTGAAAAAAGTGCCTTGGCGCATCCGCTCAAAGCCGAGTGGGGCGATGTCTTCCAGACTGCCTTGGAAGGCCACCACCCCATTTGTGGTGAACTGCGCCTCTTCCACCAGGGATTGAAAGGCGTAGTTCGTTGTCAGGTCGTCCAGAATCTCCTGCAGCAAACCCGCCAATTGCTGGTAGGTTGTCGAGGCTTCGACCGAAGCACTGCGAGGCAGCCCGGTGCGGAGCGCGAAAGCATCGCAGAGTTGCAGGAGATTCATGACTTAACCTCAGGCGGCAGCGGGGGAGCGGCGGGCGGAAGCGGCTTGGAGTTGCAGCAACTGCTTTTCCATCTCGGCCATCCGAGTTTTCAGCGCCTCATTTTCGGCCTCCAGAGCGGCAGAACGCTCCGAAACCTTTCCGACGTCCGTCGAGGCTTTCAGCCATTCGCGGGCGCGGCGCTGCAGATCGCGGCCACCCATGCCCAAGCGAGCGATGGTTTCCTCATTGGCAACGGCCAGGTCTTCGATGGTCAGGACATGCAGATCCAACAGCGTCTTGCACTGCGAAGGGGACAGCACGTTCCACTGACGGACCGAGGTGCCATCGACAGGCAGTTCTTGGCCTTTTTTCCAGTAGTCGAACTTCGACCGGAAAGCGTCGAGCCAATTCTGCGGGAAACGGCCCTCTTCGACTTGGCGGGCCAAGTTGGCGAACCAGTCGACAGCCACACGCTCCACGCGGTCTTTCGACCCTGCAGGAGTGATGATGGCGTAGTCCACGTCCTTGGTGACGTAGTGGCCGGCTTCGATGGAGGCTTGACGGTCTTCTTCCGCACGGACCTCGAAGGTCACGAACGGTGGACGTTCTTGCATGATTTCGGGCATTTTCAGCACCTTCCCAGGAAAAAATCATCCCCAAAAAACCCCAGGAGCCGAAGCTCCTGAGGAAACGCCCTGGGGAGGCGGAACGTTTTTTACAGCGGGCTCGTGGTCTTGCGCACCCAGCCGTATTCGCCGGAAACGAAGGCAGTGTCGGCCGTGTGGCTGCCGGCTGCGTCGGTCAGGGCAAAAGCCCCGCTGACGGTGCAGGTACCAGTGGCGACAGCCTCGCTGGCCTGGACGTACACCCAGGTGCGGTTGTCGTCGTCCAGCTGCGGAGTGCCGAGCTTGTACTCACGGTTCGTGGTGCGTCGGGCGAAGTTCACGCCGACCAAGGGGATGACTGCGGGCATGGTATGCTCCTGGAAAAGTTGAAGGATGAACCGGCCGGATTACGGGGGAGTATTCCGGCCGGTTTTCATCAGGCCTTCTCGACGCCTTGCAGCGAACGGTTGCTGCAGGTCGTGTTGCCCATCCAGAGGATGGGGATGACGGCCGCGTCCTGGTTGATCGGCTTCATCTCTTCCATGACTTCCATGTCGGCGTCGGTGTGGGCCACCAGCTCCAGGTAGTCAGTGTTGAGGAAGTACGAGTGGGCGTCGGGGATGCCGGAGCCACCGTCGAAGATCACGTCCGCAGACTTGTACTTCAGGGTTTGGAAGCCGCCCTTGGCCGTCGAGTCGCCGGTGTAGCGCTTGAGCGAGACCTGGCTGGCTTCGTAGAACGCGAAGCGGTCGTTGGAGGTGACGATCAGGTCCGGCACGTCATCACCGCGCGACAGGGCCAGCCACAGGTGCAGCCACTGGTTCTCGATGGTGTCCTTCGAGATCGTGACGGCGGCGCCGCCTTGCAGCGGGGCGGCAGCCGATTGCACCTTGTTGCGCCAGAACGACCAGGTGTTGGAGTCGATGCCACCGACGGTGCCCAAGCCGTTGTCGGCGACCAACTTCTGCAGGCCATCGATCTGGTTGGCCAGCGTGCCGTCGCTGTACAGGTCGGCGGAGAAGTTGTTCTTGAAGGTCCGCATGGCGTTTTTCATGCGAGCCTTGGCCAGGTTGATGATGCGGCTGCCGCCCGAGTTGGTGCGCAGTTCGAGGCCGCTGGCGGTGACGCTGATCGCGATCTGACGCCATTGGTACTCGGCCGCGCTCAGGGTGTCGCTGGCGCCGATGTTCAGCACGTCGTAGCCGCTGTAGCGCTGGTAGGTGCCGTTCGCTGCGTAGTCCAGCGGACAGACGATGGACAGGCCGCCGTCTTCATGACGGATCTGCCCCTTGTCGGTGAGCCGACGCAGCAGCGCGTTGTGCTTCGACAGGTTGTCCTTCAGGTCCTTGCGGTGCTTGCGGAAGGTGGTCGTCACCAGCTCGGTGAAAACCTGATTGGGAGAGGGCATGGTAAGCTCCTAAAAGATGGTGTCAATTGGAGGCGCGGGCATTGATTGCTGCCAGCGTCTCGCGCATTGTGTCTTCCATGCTTCCCGTGGGAGCCGTCCCGCTCGCAGAGCGCGGTTTGGCATGAACGACGGCGGAGGAGGTTCGCTTCGCTGCTTGGGCCTTCCTGGCGGCTTCCTCTCGCTGCTTTTCGACCGCTTCGCGCTGTTGGCGCGTGATCTCTTGCTGACGAGTGACCGGGTTGGCCCAAACGGCTTTTTCGTAAGCCTCCTGCAGGGTCTTGGCAGCACCGGACTTCAGCATGGCGGCGATGTCGTTCGCCACCGTGTCGAAGTGAGCGTTTTTCGGGTCAGCTGCGAAGGCCTCGATCTCGGAAGTGATCGCTGTCATTCGCGTTTGCTGCTCCGCACGCTCGCGGGCCGTGAGGGTACTTTGCAATGATTGGACTTGGCTCTGCAAGGCCTGCACTGCGGGGTCGACAAACACCGGCGCGGCCGAAGCCAACTCTCCGAGGTTGACACCGTAGTCCGCGGCAAGCTGTTGGAACAACTCCGCTTTTTGCTGCGGAGTGCCGAGTGCCAGGGTGTGGTGCGCCTGCATCAGCGAGCTGATTTGCTGCGCAGGGTCGATGCCGTATTGTTGCAGGACAGGCAGGTAAGGGTCCAAGGCCGGCTTGATGGCCCGCCCGAAGTTGGCATCGGCCTTGTAGGTTTCCAAGCCGCGGAACATGTCCTCTTCACGCTTCAGCACTTCCGCACGCACGGAGTCGGGCAAGGCAGCCCACTGCTCGGCGGCTTCTTTGCGCCAGGTCTTCGGCGCTTCGAGCCCGGCGGGTGTGGCGGACTGCTGGGTTTCCGTGGGTGCGGTCTCCCCCGTCTGAGCAGCATCATCGATGCCGGAATTGACGACAGCGTCCAGCTCGTCATCGCCTGGCGCGCCGCCTGCGGGCTTCTCGTCGACTTCAAAGCCGAGTCCTTCGGACATCTGCTCCAAAGCACTGTCCATGTCGAAATCGTTGCCACCAGTTCCCAGGTCGTTTTCCATCGGCATTTTTTGCTCCTTATGCGCGAACCACGCCAACATCGGCGCCATTTTCCAACTCTACCGCCAACTGCTCGCGCTTGCGAGGCGGCAGCTTTTCCACGAACTCTTCAACCGTTGCTTCGATGCTGCTCTCGAACGCCGCGTCTTCAGCAGCCCGGAAAGCCTGATGGTCAGCGAGCTCGCCCGGCTCGTAAACACGGCAGCCATGCTTTTTGAGGTTCTCCTCGTGCGCACGCCGACCTTCGATCAGCACGCCGGTAATAGGGCAGTTGTAGGGCGGGTAATCCCCACGGACTGCCGGGGCGCAGATCTGCCGAGTCATCGGCGTTTCGCAGCGTTCGCAGGGCTCCGGCAAGTCGAGATCGCGGATGGCCTTGAAAATGTCTTGAGAGGCCCCACACCCCTCGCAGTGATAGGAATACATCGGCATAAATTATTCTCCTGTATTCTGGGCGGTTTAAGCCGCGTCGGAAGCCGGCTTTTGCGACTGCACCTGCGCCGTGAGCACAAGCTTTTGCAGGTCCATGACATGCTTTTGCTTGGCCAACTCGCCCTTTTGGCGCATGTCGGCCTGTTTCAGGGCGAATTCTTCCTGTTTAAGCTGCATGTCCAAAGCACGCATTTCCTTGTCATGCTCCATTTCGGCTTGCTTTGCCTGCAACTCAAGCTTTTTCAGCTCCGCCGTTGGGTCCGCCGGAGGCTGCGGCGGCTTCATCTTGTTCAGTTCGTCTTCGAACTCAGACCCCAGCCGATAGCGGCGGGTAATGGCAACGAGCATGCCCTTGGCGACGTCGAACGGCAGCGTACCGTTTTGCACCATCGGACCAACAGCCGCGAAGAACTGCGATAAGCCCGTCAACAGCTCCTGAATGTCTTGCTTGTCCTCTGTGGCTTCCGCGTCCAGTGTAGAATTCGTCTCGATATCGATGCGATAAGACCGCTGGAGATCGCTTTTCAGCAGTTCCAGGAGCTCCTCCCAGGACGGTTGCTGCAAGATCTGGACGGCCGTCGGGTCAGGCTCGACGCCTTGCTGCTGCATGAGCTGGATCAAAGCCTGTGCCTGGGCTTTTTCCTCGGTCGTCGGAAATTGCAAGCCGGTGATCGAAGCGATCAGCGACTGTGAGAGGTTCTCAACCGAGAGCTCGGCCAGCATCCGCAGGCAATTGCGAACATACAGAGCCGTGCGGCGCTGGAAACGCTTGAGACGCAGCGTGCCCCATTGATTCTTGAGTTCCTGCGCGCCGAGGGTTTCGCTGGCTTGGCTTACCCCCCGCATGATGTCAGCAATGCCAGTGATCTCGTAGATCGTGCGCTTGACCTGATCCCGCTGCGTGTAGAGCTGCTGCAGCACCGAGACGAGCTTCTCGATCGGGAGGAGCAAGATCGCCTTGTCAAGACCGCCGCCAGCGCCGGAACCGTACAGGGCTGCGGCATTCTCCATCGGCAGCAGCGTATTGTCGTCAGCATCCATGAGCTTCTCGATGCCCTGCACGGACGAATCGAAGAAACCGCGGACCTTCAGTGCTTTCGTGATGCGCTGAATCCGCACGGTGACGACATTGAGCTCCTCCGCCTGCGCTTTGTAGAGCCGGTACAGCGGAATCGCTTCGCAGCTCCCGATGCTGTTGAACAGCATGAGAGGCTTCGGGCAAGGGAAAAAACCCGAAAGCTTGTATGGATCGGGCTCCGGCTCACGCAGGAAAGTTTCAGGAACTTCCGGGCACAGGAAGTATTGCATCTTCGTGACCTTGTCCCAGATCTCGACGATTTTGACAACCTTGTGCCCCTTGAGTGCCGGGTCCATGCGCCGCTCATCCTCTTCGTCCAGGCGCTGGAGCTTCGGGGCCAGCAGTGCGAGCTTTTCCGGGAAGTTTTTCTCGACCTCGTCCTTCGTCATGAAGTGGTCGAAAGCGACCCAGGGCACTTCTTCCCAGGTCTTACCGTACCCGTGATGGAAGTGATCCCAGGCCACCGATTTGCCGTAAACCTTCTCGGAAGTGACCATCTCAGTGCCGTCTTCGAGCTTCTCGATCTCTGCCTCGTAGCAGAAGCGCGTCACACCACGGGCGGGTACCAGTGAGTGAAGGACGGCGGCTTCGATCAAGGAATCGAAGGTCGCGTACTCCGCCAGCCCGTCATCGAGATGGTATTGCAAGATCCGCTCGACGATGGACGAAGCAGCTTTGGCCAACGGGTCAGCGTCATTGAAACGACGCTTCACCGTCGGTCGCGGAGTCGAGTTGTACAGCGCAGGAGCCAGCGTTTCCGTGTTCGAGTACAGGATGTTGAACTGGTCCTGCTCCGGGCGCTTACCGTGATAGATCTTCAGGACCTCCGCGGCCTCCTTCCGGTAGTCCTTCTCACGCTCGGAAGACAGGTGGAGCTCGCGCAGCCACTCTTCCACCCGCTGATCTTTTTGCACGCTTTGATCGTCCATCATGGGTCCTTACACGCCCAAGGCGTTCAGAGCAGAATCGCAAGCATCGACGTCGAGATCGGTGAAAGTCGGACGAGCCGCCGCCGAAATGTGCGCACCGTCGAAATCGCCGCCAGCAGGCGGGATCATCCAGGAAGCCGAGTTGCTGGGCAGCCACGGCGAGCCGGCCTCACGCACAACCGTGCCATCGCCGAGCAAGATCGAACCATCAAGCGGGCTGATCAACGCGCTGCGGGGATTGCCCCAACGCTCGAAGGCCGCGCGGAGACGGGCCGCTTGGGTGATCATCGCTGCTTCAAAGCCGGGTCGGGCGTACCAGGGTTGTCGAATGATCTGCACGGGGTCACCGAGCTTATCCTGAACCCACTGCCAACAGTAGAGCGCCTCATCGGCTTCCAACTCCGGGGAGTCGCCGTTGCCTGCTGCGTTGTAGCCGTGACCGTAGCGAACCACGTCGGGGGACAGGGAACTGAATTCCCCGGCACGGATCAACGAACCGACAGAACGGCGAGCACCGTTTGCACGACGATAGCTGGTACCGCCGATGCCGGCAAAAGCGACGTGCTCGGCACCCAGGGCCAGCGCAGAAGTGATCGCGAAATCGTGGTGAACTGACGAGACGCCGAGCAGTTCAGTCGAGCCGAAGGAATCGAGGGTTTCAAGGAAAACCAGCCCGGGATCAGTCGGGCGCTCCAGCGTGCAGTCCGAGGGGATGGCGACATACGACTGGATGAAAGCGCCATTTTGTGCAATGCGAATGCGACGCTTGCGGCGACCCCCGGCGATGGCGAGTCGCAGGAAACGCGCGGAGCCGTTGCCAGTCGGGACCAGTGCGCCTTCCGTGACCGGCTTGTCATCGATCCAGACACGGTAGCGTTCGTTAAGTCGGTTGCCGTCGATGGCAAAGTAACCAATGTCGATGACGTCCGACTGTGTGACGAAAACGCGAGTGCAGTACGCTCCGAAGAGCCCGTTTGCGCCCAGACCGTTGTCGAGGGCACTGCCGTCAAACAGCGTGTAGGCTTGCCAGCGTGACAGCGTCGAGGCTTGGCTCACATACTGGAAAGCCTTCGTGCTGCCCATCTCGAACAGCTCGGGATTCGTGTAGGCGTTGTACTGCGTCAGCGTGCTGACTCCCGCGTTGTCGGTGACAGTGACCGAGAGCGTGTCCGACTGGGGGGCGGCGGTGCGCTCGCACAAGGGTTGGAGCTTCGCGGCGCCGTCCGTGATCGTGGTCTGCACGGTGCCGACCGCGGCGAGAGCGGGTTCAGCCCCTGCCAACGCGCCTCCGGTGGAGGCGATGAACAGATCGCCAGTGCTGTAGCGCAGCACATCAGAAGCTGCGACGGTGGCTCCGTTGACGCGCAAGGTGGCCTGGATGGAGGCTGCGCTTCGCGCCCCGGCGGCAGCTGCCAGCCGACGATCGCGGAGACTCTCAGCAGACTGCTTCTTCGCCGCCGCCTGGGTCAGCGGAAGTTTGTTGTAGCCAACCGGCAGGCCAGCTTGTTGCATGTTCCCGACAGTGCCGGAAGCCAGGGCTTGCACACCGCCCTGGTTGTTGCCAAATTCAGTCGACATGATTCGCCCTTTCAGTTCAGCGAGTTATTCAAGCGGGCTCGCCGCCTGGCTTCAATCAGTTCCGCGATAGTACGTTCCGTGGGGCATCGCGGCAAGGCGGCGGCTTGCGGAGCCCTTGGTACCCAGGGGCGGCTCATGCAGGCGTAGCGGATTTCGTCCGCTGCATGGTCTTCGCCGTCCGTGTCGATGTCTTCCTGGTTGTTCTCGTCGTGCTGCATGACCGGCAGCGTACGGATCGTGTCTTCGCAGGTCTCCAAGAAATACAGCATCGGGACACCGCCGTCCCCGACCAGGCGTGAGCGGAGCTGTGACCAACCCGGAATCCGCTTGTTGTCGGCTGCTCGCCAAGTCACGCCGCGCTTCGCCATGTTTTCCCCGATGCTGGGACCGCCGTTGCGAATGTAGATCGCTGGGTCAGCGACGCCGTAGCGGATACGTTCGCCCTTTTCGCGCTCCTTGATACCGTCAGCGACGTCCTCCGCGGTCATCTTGAGCCCGACGTTTGGACCCTTTGCGCCGTACCACTCGCGATACTTGACCAGCGCCCCGCGCGGTATCAGACGCTCCCCGAATTCGATCGCCTCTTCCACGACGCAGTACCAGCCGACGCTGAACGGTTTCGCGCTGCCCCAATCATGCGCGCGGAAGCGAACCCAATTCGGCTTGAGCAGTGCGGCAAAACTCGACGGAAGCACGTGCTTTAGCTCGTCCCACTCGTCGAAGAAGGCGCCGTCGACGATTGACCAGTCCCCTTCAAGCCAGGCCCGAACCAGCGCCTCCGAACCCGACTGGCGAAGCCGCAGAATGTACGTCGGGTCATTCCGCATCAGCAGGTTGTTGTCCCCGAGTTTGCTTGGGATGAAGACCCGATCGAGACTGACTATCGATTTGACGCCATCCAGCTCGATTTCCGTCTCTTCCGTGATGACTTGGTAACCTTGCGGGGCCGGGTCGATGTAGCGGGCTTTGACCCAGGTATGACCCGGCCCGCCTGGGTTGCCGGTGAAGCGCATTCCGCAGGGCACGCCGGCGCCAGAGCGCAGGGTCGCGCGCAGTTTATTGACCGGGCCGGGGCTGGGGAAGTTCGTCAGCTCTTCGATATAAACCCGCGTGTAGGAATGGCCTTGGTATTCCTCGGCGTCGCTGTCTTTTTCCAGATACGCGAACTTGAGCCGCGCCCCGTTGGCCATCGTCCAGGTCTTTTGCTGCTCGTTGTACTTCGCGCCGAGCTTCGGGAAAAGCTGCTTCGTCCGGGCGATCACTTCCGCGAGCTGGACCAGCTTCCGCCGGAAAAAGATCCCGATGGCGTGCTCGCCGTAGCGACTTGAATGATCGAGCCAGTCGCCGATCGACGATTCAGTCTTCCCGCCCCCGCGCGCCCCGCCGTAAAACACTTCGAAGACCGGGCAGGCAATGAGCGCGGTCTGCGGGCCGGGCTGGGGCTGCCAGAGAACAGTGGATTCGACTTGCTGAAGCATCGGGGGGTTATTTCGCTGGTTGACGGGGTGCGGCCATGCCGCGCTGCAGAGCCGTGATGGCTTCGAGCTCTTGCTCCGGCGTCCAGGAATGGGATTTCTCGATCACCGGGAGGCCGAGGTACTTAAGAATCCGCTCGGTTTGCGGCATCACGCCGTGCTGAACCATAGCACCCGCAAAGGTATCGGCATTGACCGGGACCGAACCGAGAACCTTGAGCTCTGCATACTCGCTGGGAGTGTGCTGAATCCCGCGACGGGCAAGAGCGGCGGCTTTGTAGAGCCCCTCGGCGTCCCTCAAAGCATCATCAGGTGAGAATCCGTTGTTGAGGTAGCTGTGCATTGTCTGACTGCGGAAAGTGCGGTCGTTTCCAAGCAAATCGCGGAATTCCCCCATCCCGGCAGGCACAGCATCGATGAGTTCTTTCTTAGCTTCCCGGCCGAGCCAACCGAACTTCCCGCCAAAAGCCGTGTCAAGGACCTTGTCTTGGTAGGCGCCTGGCGGAACGTGCTGGGCTTTCAGCAAACCAGCCCCGAGCGGGCTGCGCTCATAGGCCTGGAAGCTCCGGAAAGCCGGACTCCCTTCCACAGCAACGCGATGGAAAGGGTCCATTGCATCGCCAGTAGTCTTCTGACCTACGCCGAGGCCCTCGTTGAACCGCAGATCTTCCGGTCGCACGCCCAACCCGATGCGGTCTCGCAAGCGCAGCACGGCTTCTGTGGGGATGTACGGCTGCAGTTGCTGGGCAAAGCTCTTGTATTGCGCGGCGTTTTGGATTTCTCGCGCAAAATCCTGGTAATCGCTCAGAAGATCTCCTGGGTACGCCGATGAATCCAAGCTCTGCAGACGGTCGAGCGCGTATTTCGCACCTTTCTCCTCCGATAATTTCCGATACCTTCTGACCAAAGGCCCAAAGCTCAAAGATTGGTCAATCGGAGCCCCGTTAAGCAGTGTGCTCGGATGCAGCGCCATATGAAGCTTGGTCGCAAAGGGCGCATCACCGAAATCGAGGGGCGCGACCGGCCCTTTCAGCGCCTTCGCGGCGACCTTGCCCGCGAAATCCGCGTGCCGCGCCGTATACGCATCCCGGTTGAACAGCGTGCTGGGGCTGGTCGCTGGGTCAAACGCCCCAATTTTCGGGATCAGCGCCAAATCCCCGAAAGCGTCCATCGCGCGATTCCGCGTCACGCCAAAGCTCGGGGAGTACAGCTCAAGATCCCCGCCCTTGGTCATCAGCTCCGGGAGCAGCTCTTGATTCAGGCTCGTCGAAAGCACGAGATCGGGCTGCGGAGTGTCACCTCGACCGCGGCTGATGCGAATTGCCCCGCGTTGCGCGGCCTTGCCATGCGCCGCTGGTCCTTGCGCGGCGACTTTCCCAGCCGCCTTAACCGCCCCGGCCCCGGCCATCCGGGCCAGCCCGAGCGCCATCGGTGTCAGACGCCCCGCCGCGTACTCTCCGCTCCCATCGTCGGCATTTCCGAGCTTTTCCGCGATCCAGTCACTCCCGCCGACGGGCTTTTCGATCAGACCAAGAGGCTCCTTGAGCAGCCCGGTTTTGTGGCCAACATAGCCCACCCCGGCAAGGCCCAGGTTTAGCGCAGCCGCTGCCGCATCGACCGGAGCGCCGAGATTGTCCGGCCCCAGCCCGCGAGCCAGCCCGTTGAAGTACCGAATTGCCTGCTGCCGGTCCATGCTCAGCCCTCGATGATGCGGGATTCAGCCTCGACCACGCGGTCGGCCAGGGATTTCGGTGCGTACGCTGCCCCCCAGCTCGCGGCGGATTCGGCTTTCGCCGGCAACGGGACCACGAAGTTCTGCTGAATCGCGACGTTGGCCTGCCGAGCGCCGAAGCCCAGCGCGGTCGTCGAGAGCTTCGCGGCGTTGAGTGCCAGATCCGGGTTCTTCGTCGTGACGACCTTTTCCAACACGACATCGAGGCTCGCCGAGGCCAGGGCCCGGAGCTTTTCCTCCAGGCTCGCTGCGATCGTCGGGTCGACGAGATCGGCCTTGCGCTGAGCCAGCCGGGCCAGGAAGGCATCCGAATTGCAAATCCGGCTCACCCAGGCCTGCGTGTAGCCGAAACGGGCGGCCAATTCCCCCTGGCTGATCGACGGATTTTCGATCATCAGGTCGATCATCGCGTCGTGCGAATACTTCACCCGGGCTATTGCGCCAGCGGCCGACTCGGTCCCGACCAGCGGGGGCGACTTTGCGCCGAGAAAGGCGGCGGTTGCTGCGTCAAAATTCATCGCGGTGCTCCTTAGCCGGGGCTCCCGGCGCTTGCGCCCATTGTGCGCGCTGGCCCGGGCGTTGTCAAGCTCCCGTGCGGGGGCAGCCAACCCGGTTAACCGACCACAATACGGCCGAGTAATCCGGGCGGTTCATTCCTGCGCCTTTTTGATTTTTCGCGGGAGTCACTGGGACGGTTGGGGGAGTGGAAGCTGGGAGGGGTGGGGAAGGGCCGGGTGCGTGGGGAGGTATAGCCCTAAAGGTGCCGAAATCGCCACCCCCACCTGCCGAAGACCCCCCGGGGGGTGTCCGCAGGCCCGTTGTCACGGAATCGTCACGCGGCTGTCATGGTTGTAACAGGCAGCGGGATTGGCATCGGGTTAGGGTTTTCCCCTATGGAATCGGTCGGCAGCGGCGCGATAATTGAGGCATCAACAACGCAACGGAGCTGACAAATGAAAAACACCCGATTCCAAACCCCCGATGGAAGCCCCCGCGCACTGGCTACAACGTGCCTGACCGTCACGGGCTATGCCCCTATCCGTCGCTGGGCCTTAGTCCCGATGACCGAGCTGCCTAGCGGGGAGATTGTCCTGTTGTATGGCGATGCGTGCAAAATCGAACCCTTGCCGTATGCGGGAAGCCGCGCCGAGGTAGCAGCGTGCCTGTTGCAGGCTGGGTATCGGCGAATGGTTTGAGACAAAACCCCCGATTCAGGGGGTTGCATGAGGTGAGTCTAGCCCGCAATACTGGCTTCACCCCATGCAATCCGCATGGGCAACCCGGCCGATCCCAGGCCACATCACTGGAGAACCTACCATGTCGAAGACCGAAACCCCCCGCACACCCGCAATTTCCGCCGAGATCACGGCTGACGTGCTCCGCATCGTTGGCGCAAACGGGGATGTGATCGCCCTGGCAGCCAGCGAGCTGTCCCCCGAGGTGCGCCATGCGGCCATGATGCACGGGCTGAAGCAGAAGCTTGGGGATGCCGCAGCCATTAGCCGGAACCCGGAGACGGGCCGGTCGGCGACGGTGGAGGATAAAATGGCTGCCGTGCATGAGGTGTATCAACGCCTGCTCGCCGGGCAATGGAATAAGACCCGCGAAGCCGGGGAAGGCGGCGGTGCCGGTGGCCTGTTGTTCAAGGCACTGTGCAAGATCAAGGCCGACAAGACCCCGGCGGAAATCCGCGCATATCTGGATGGCCTGACGAAGGAACAACAAGCGGCCGTGCGGAAGGTTCCGGCCGTCGCGGCAGCAATCGAGGAGATCCGCGCCGCGCAAGCGAAGGATGGCGGGATCGATGGCGAAGCCCTGCTCGCCGGTTTTTGATCATTAACCCTGGGGGCTGTTGCCCCTCGTTCGGAGCTTTCACCATGGCATACATTATCGAGACCTGGGAAGCGGACTTCCCTAGCGGCGAATTCCGCGTGAAAATGGTCCCAGTCACCACATTGGCGCAGGCCGCGCCGGTGTATGACGCCCTACCGAAAAGCGGCTTGGCCCGCATCACCCTCGCCCGCACGGGCACCCCAGTGATCTGGGACCTCTACCGGGGGGCCTCCCGGGATATGGCCCTCGACGCCCCGCAACGAAGCCTGGAGCCGCTGAAACCCCTCCCGGCGAAGCGCAGGCAGGCCGGGGGCTAACCTCCCTCCCCTCTCAGCCCCCCGGCTCACCCCCGGGGGGTTTTTTGTTGCCCGGGCGCGATGCGCCGTGAGCCCGACCGCCGTGGAGGCCATTTCCCGGCCCGTGGCGGCCCGATCGCCCCCGGGTTGATACCCTCGCCTACCCCCGACCCGAAAACGCAACCACGGCCCGCCATTCACCGCACCGAAAACACCCCCGCATGGCCCAGGCCCCCGCGTGTGCGCACCCGCCTGCGGGCGTTGATCGCCCACAATACCCGGGCGTATTCCGGTCGGTTTACCCGCCTCCACCCCCCTGCTGGCAGTTCCCGGCAGTCCCCGGCGGTTTGCCCCCATCGCATGGCCGGATGGTGGCTGGATGTGGCAATAGCGGGTGTTTGCGGTTTTTACGGTCCCGGGGGTCTATCCCCTTCGGGATCTGTGTGTGTTGTTGGCAGTATTTTTTTTATAGCATCACACGAAGAGAGACCGAAGCCCCCACGGGACCGGAAACACCCTATTTCCCATTTATTGCCACATCCCACCGCCGTCTCTCCAGCGTCTCCCACCGACCCACCGGATACTCCCGGGAAGTCTTGCCCGGCAGGGCTTGACGGGCTGGGCCACGGCGGGGCAACCTCGTCGGTGGTTCGGGGGCTTAACCCAGCCCGGACGCGGCGGCCAGCCGCTATTGGTCAAGCCCCCGACATCACCTCCCCTTCAACCGACCCATTAAGGAGCCCGCAATGGCCAAAGAAATCGAAACCGCGAAGCTGCAGACCACCTGGCGCGCGGCTTATCGCAAGCCCGACCCGCTTGTCATCCCCTGCCCGACCATCGCCACCGCGCGCAACATCCGCTTTCGGCTCTACGGGGCCGTCAAGGACATTCGCAAGGGGGCGGTGCAGGCCGACCCGGAGCTGGTGGCGGCGATCGACGCCTTGCAAGTCTCCGCGATTGAGACGCCGACCCCGCGGGTTGTGCTGCAGCGGAAGACCGCGCTGGACCTGCTCGACGTCGCCTTGGCCGCTGAGGGCTTCGACGCAGGGTCGATCAAGTCGACGGAGCAGATCGCGATGGAGGAATCACTGCAACGGATGGCCGCGGTGCAGGCGAGTCTCGAAACCCCCTCGGTCGGGGCAGTGGGATTGCCGGAAGCTCCGGCCAGGGAACGCGCCAACCCGGCGGAGATCCCGGATCGCCCGATCGGCACAGCCAACCCCTTTTTCACACGGGGCAATGGCCCCGGCCAATCGAGCTGATCGGAGACCCGCATGGCATCAAGCAGAGCAAAAAACCTCGGGCTTTACCCGGCTTCGTGGATCGCAGCAGCGCAGGCCGCCGTCGCCTCCCCGGAACGCTGGCAGCCCTTCCCCGTGGCGATGCCGGATAAGGCGACAGAGCCCAGCCCGGACACCGTGCATCGTCGGCTGCGGGCGTTCCCAACCGCCTTTCGCAATTACCCCGGGTATTGCCCGGAAGTTTCGGGGCCATTGCGGGCAGGCGGGGAGTTCAAATTCCGCCGCCGCGTGGGGCTGGGGGTTATTCGATTCGAGATTTGCTTCTACCCCCATCGCGGGCGGGCGATCGAACTTGTGGAAAAAGCGCTCGCCGGGGGTTGACAGACCCGCCGGGTCGGGCTAACGTTGGTTCACCGAGGCGATGCGGGGCATACCGGCAAGCACCCCAACCCGCCAACAATCGGCCAATCAACTGCCTGCCAACATCATCAACGAAAGGTGCCAATCATGGCCAAGAACGAACCCCAAGTCGAAACCGTCAAGATGGACGACGAGCGCATCGTCGACTTCCCGGGCAAGCGACAGCTGCAGAAGTCGTCCACCATCACGGCCGACGGCAAGGTCGAAGTCCGCCTGGACTTCCGCAACGGCGAAACCCGCCTGTTCACCATCCCCGATGCCCTGCTGTTGCAATTCGCCGCCCACGGCGCGGAGCAGAAGCTCGGTGACGAGATCGCCGGTCTGAAGGACCCCTCGACCGGCCAGGAAGCCAGCATCGAGGACAAGGTCCTGACCATCGACGCGCTGATCGACCGCCTCAACGCCGGTGAGTTCAACGTCCGCCGCGAAGGCTCTGGCATGGCCGGTGCCAGCGTGCTGATCCGCGCTCTGTGCGAACTGCGCGGCAAGTCCGTCGCCGAGGTGAAGGAATTCCTCGAAGGCAAGACCCATGCCGAGAAGCTCGCCCTGCGCGAAGTGCCCGCCGTCAAGGCCATCGTGCAGCGCCTGGAAGCCGAGAAGGCCAGCAAGCGCCCGGCCGTGGACGGCGAAGCCCTGCTCGCGGACTTCTAAGCCCTTCGGGGCCTGGCCGGGCTCGGGAGAGCCTCTGGGAAGCCCGCCCCCGCCGGGTGCCAACGCGGGGCGATAGCGGTGGAGCGGCTGACAGCTCCAGGGTGGTCCGGAACCGTTCCGGGCTGACGCCGGCGAAAGCGCCGGGGGCGCGCCCCAGCAGTGTCTCCCTGCTGGGGCGTTTGCCCTTTTGCGGCCTCGGAAGTTCTAGCCGGTGTGGTGCAATACTGCGCGGTGAGGGGTTGAACCGACCGAATTAATCGGCGATAATATGGGCGGTTAACGCGATTTCCCCGCGTTCCCCGGACCACGGCCCCGGAATCAGCGCCGCCACCTGGAGACATCCCACATGAGCAACTTCGACGACTTCGCCGACCTCAACGCCGCCATCGCGGATCAGATCAAGCTCAAGGCCGATGCGGCAGCGGCGAAAGCCGCCCGGGACCGCCAAAAGCGCGGCGGGCCGGTCGCCAGCGCGACGCTGGCCGAAGATCAAGCCCGCATCGCCGAGTGGGAAGCCCGGCACGAATGGCGGGCGGAAGCTAACATCGCGCTTTTCGAGCGGGAGACCTGCACGACCTGCGAGACCGTCAGCGAGCGCTTCGTGCAGTTCATGCGGCTGGAAGCCCACCGGCATCTGCGCGACAGCCACCGGATTGTCCGCGCGGACAAGGCCGACGCCTCGCTGTCGAACCGCGTCTACGTCCAGCCCCGGCTGGTCCCGATGTGCCCGGACTGCGCGGAAGCCAAGGGCTGGCTCTTGGCCAATGCGCATGAAGTTGACTGGGCCAGCGCCGATGGCGCGGCTTAACTAAGGAGCCCCCCATGCCATTCCTTTTCCGCCTCCGCTTCGCCGTGATCCTGTCCGTCGTGCTTGTGCTCTACGGCTGGGCCGGCCAGCGCGATTACGAAGACACCCGCGCGATCGAATGCGCCCAGCGCACACCGCCGAGGGCTTACGACCCGATCGCCGATCGCTGCATCCACCCGGCCACGACGGCCGACAACAAGGAGAAATGACCATGCCCCGTCCCAAGTCCGCAATCCCGCGGGTTGATAAGAAGCTCACCCTGTCCAGCGACATCGTCGCCCGCGTCGAGCTGGAGCTGTTCAGCGACCTCGAAGGCCGTGTGCCCTATGGCGCCTGGGCTGCGTTCGTTGAGGGGCTCATCGCGCAGCACTTCGCGGCGGCGAAGCGTCGGGGGGAGCTGGCCGCGGCACTGGCCTGCGAGTTGGCGCTCTCAGAGGACGACCGGGAAGGTGCGCATGTCCGTGCTGATGAATTGTTGGTCGCAGAGCTGAAAGCTCTCGGCTACGACTTGTCGGCTTTCGAAGA
>Ga0255216_1000107_pt1 | contig 22073 bp, 18 predicted proteins | sample Miss_Atlam_RepA__FD_189934 | JGI IMG/M metagenome (GOLD analysis project Ga0255216, IMG submission 189934) | Freshwater microbial communities from Mississippi River, Louisiana, United States - Miss_Atlam_RepA_8d | ecosystem: Environmental > Aquatic > Freshwater > River | place: USA: Louisiana... | reverse complement strand
ATGCCATTTGTAGTTTTATTTATAAATCGTAAAAAATGTTGAATAAAATGCTCTTGAATATTATTAGATAAAGATGTATGAATTTGTGTTGATAAATAAGGTAATAAAAATGTTGTATTCTTCAAATTAGTTTTTTCGTGATTAAGTAAGGGTTGATATTCAGATTTGTAAAATTCTTCTAATGTTTCTAAAAGTTCTGTATCTTTGCATTTTTTACCTCTATTATCACGATTTCCTAATGTCTTGATACAATAAGAAATAAATGTATCGTTTAATTCAGGCAAGGGTTTATTATTTGTATAACAATAAAGAACATATAACCGAATAAATTGATAAGTATGTATCACTAAATCATTCATTTCAAAAACCAAGTTATTTATAACAGGTTGCATTGTATCACGATTAAGTAAAATCGTTTTCAAAGGAATTTTGAAGGTTTTATAAGCAGATTTTTCAGTATTCCTAAAATCTTGGAAAACTTCCTTTTTCTTTTTTCCCATTTATATATTTACTAAATATTTTATTTTTAAATATTTTTACAAAAATAATATTTAATTAAAAAATTGAATAATTTTGATTTTACTAAATATATTTAAATATTAATTATATATAAAATAATATGGAAAGCAAATTTTATTGTGAAAAGTGTAATTATAGAACTGATATTGCTTCTTGTTATAAACAACATTTAGAAACTACATTACATAAAACAGGAAAAAGAAAAGAAAGATGTGATAAAACACTTTATAAGTGTAATAAGTGCAGTTTTGAGAATTATAATAAGAACAATTATTTAAACCATATTCTTAATAATCATTCAACAAAAGAAGAACGAAAAGAAAAATTTAAATATTATTGTGAATGTTGTGATTTTGGTGTATTTGTAAAATCTATGATGGATACACATTTGAATACAAACAAACATCAATTAAAATTTAATGATAGTCAAAATATAAATGTTTAATTTGTTAAATAATTTAAAAATAAAATATTTAGTAAATATATAAATGAGTTTTTTATTAGATAATAAAAAAATTGAATTAGATTATATGACTGATAAGAATAATATAGTCTGTAATATTGAAATGGATTTAAACAAATTATCAAAAACTGAACTTTTATTGAAGTGCGAAGATAATGGAATTAAAAAATGTAAATCAAAAAATAAAGAAGAATTAATTGCTTTACTTGAAAATAAACCTGTTGAAAAAAAAAAGGTTGAACTAATAATTGAAGATGATGAAGAAGAAATTAAGAATGAAGTTATAACACAACAAGATTTAGAAATAAATAAAATATATAATGAAGATTGTGTTATTGGAATGAAAAAGATTAAAAGTGAAAGTGTAGATATTATAATTTGTGACCCTCCATATAATATTGGAAAGGATTTTGGAAATGATAGTGATAAACAAAAGATGGATGATTATTTATTATGGTGTGATAATTGGATTGCTGAATGTTTAAGAATACTTAAACCACAAGGAACTTTATATATATACGGATTTAGTGAAATTCTTGCTTTTATAAGAACACGTATAACTTGTAATGTGAGATGGTTAGTATGGCATTATACTAATAAAGTAACCCCATCACTAAATTTTTGGCAAAGAACACATGAAAGCATTTTATGTTGTTATAAAGAAAAACCAATATTTAATCGTGATGACGTTAGAGAACCTTATACAGAAACATTTCTAAAAAATGCTGCAGGAAAAGTTAGAAAACCAACAGTAGGTAGATTTAGTAATGGTGATAAAGAAACAACATATACTGCTCACGAAGGAGGAGCATTACCAAGAGATGTTATAAAAATTCCAGCATTAGCAGGTGGAGCAGGAAAAAAAGAACGTGTTGATCATCCAACCCAAAAACCATTAAATTTATGTGATACTTTAATAAAAGCATCTTTAAATAAAACTTCTAATACATTATTAGTAGTTCCTTTTGTTGGTTCAGGTTCTGAGTGTGTTTCAGCAAAAAAAAATAACGTTAATTTTATTGGTTTTGAAATTAATGGCGATTATATTAATACAGCAAATGAAAGATTAGATGATATTGATAATAATTAAATATTAGTTAATTTATCAAGTAAATCAATATAATTGTATTTTGGTTTATTTTCTACGACAGCAGATGCTACAATAAACTTTTTTATTTCTTCTGTCATTTCAATATGTATCCATAATTGAGATGACATACTAAATGTGATTGACATTTTACACCCATTAATTTCATTTGTATTCCATCCAACTTGTGCATCTTTATTTTTTCCTCTTTTTCCAATTGTAGGTTCCCAATCATATGAAGAAGGGTCTAAAATTAAGTAATTACTTGGTATCAATAACCAATCATAACTAATATTTTCTTTATCTGTTTCATCTCTTACTATAAATGAATAATAGTCAAAATTTTTTCGTTTATTAATTTCTTCAATTATTTCTGTTGGCGTTCCACATTTTTTTTCACTACAAACCGTAGTTAATCTATAAGAACTAATATCAATGCTTTTTTTATTATTGGAATATTTTGCGGATTTATTGCTAATTCTTCCTAATGAACAATTGATATCCATACCTGATGAATGACTTCCGTCACTTTTAGAATAAATATTAATTCCTAATGATGAAAATATTATAGCATTAATGTCCTCCCATATTGTTTCATTTATGGAAGACGAATTAATTAAATGATAACCTTTAACACATTTTTTAAAATTTATATCAATAAGTTCAATATTTTCACAAATATCAGTAATACTTTTAACTTCACATTTATCATCATCTTCAATTATTAAATCTATTTTCTTTTTTTCTTGTTTTTTTACCTTTTTTGTCTTTGAAACAGAAGAGGCAATAACTTCATTATTTAATTCAGGTTTAGTTTCCATTATCTCTATATTGTATTATGATAAGTATTTTATTTATAAAAAGCAATTCAATTTTTTTTATAAATAATTAAATAATATATATGCCTAAACATAAGAGCGAAGATTTCAAAATGTCTGCTGTTGAATATTATTTAACCGAAGATGTTTCACAAGAACAAGTATGTAGAATATTTAAGTGCAGTCCAAGAAGTTTAATGCGTTGGGTTGAAAAATATGATGAAGATGGTGTAATTAAAAGGAATAACAGACAACCAATAGCATATAAAATTAAACAAGATGAAGTTAAGTTTATACTTGATGAAATTAAAAAAGACAAAACAATTACAATGGAAGATTTATTAGCAAAAATTCAACATAAATATCCTAATTTTGATATTACAAGAAGACACTTAAATCGTGTAGTTAATGATAATAATATAACTCTAAAAATGACAAGGTTTAGACACGAACCAGTTAAAAGATTTGGTAAGGAAATAAATATAAATAGCAAAATCAAAGAATTTTATGATGAAGTGAAAAAATATAATGTTGATAATATTATTTGTATTGATGAAACTAGTATAAAATCATTAGAAAAACGGCATCATTGTTATAGTGAAAAAGGTAAGAGATGTGTAATAAAAACACAATCACAAGAAGTATTCAAAAAATATACAGGAATATTTGCAATTTCAACCAAAGGAGTTTTAGGTTGGGATTTATATGAAAAAAGTGGAATAAATGCTGATAGATTATATGAATTTTTAGAAACACATATAACGAGTAAATATAAAAATAAACTAATCATTTTAGATAATGCAAGTAGTCATAGAAACGATAAAATAAAAGAATTAGTAAATAAAAATAATAAACTACTTTATGCGGTTCCATATCAACATTTTACAAATTCAATTGAAAATTATTTTAGTATGATGAAAGCAAGATTAAGGAAAATAGAAGGTTTAACACATAGCGAAATAAAACAAAATATTTCAAATGTGGTAAGAAATATTCCAAAGGAAAAATATGAAAATATATTTAAGGGTGCTTATAACAGAAATGCTATTTATGTAAAAAATAAAACGAGGAAAAATAAAACCAAAAAATACCTAAAATAAAGTCGGCGTTTTAAATGTCCAAAGGTGTAAAACATTTACGCCTCAGCAACAACGGCCTGCACGGAAAGTTTTTGTGTCGCTTTCTTGACGCTACCCTGAACTATAAAAGCTTGACTAGTCTTGATTTTAGCGGAAATGAATTTCCTTTCTCCGTTCATTTCAAGGATAGCATCCGTAAAAATATATTTATTTTAACCTACTTAAAGACGGAACACTACATGATGAAGGTGAAATAGGAGTTTTCTGAAAAACACCCGTTTTTTATTCCCTACACATGAAGAGAAAAGAAAGAGATTCAAAAAATGAAAAGTATTTTTACTTTTCAAAAATGGACAAAAAAAATGTCCAAAATTGGATAGCCAAAATACTTCTTACTGACCGAAAATTTCTGTGACGATATTGAAAAATTATCGTCACAAATTAAACCAAATATTTTTATTTGTTATTCTAATTTTTTATAAAAACTTAAAGATTTTTTTCTCAATGGAAATATATGGAAACTTTAGGAAATGCGATTATGCCCAAATTATGCTACAGATTTTATTGTAATTTTTGTGACTATGGAACGAGTAAAAAAAGCAGCTTTGATAATCATAATTCTTCTGTAAAACATTTGGCCAGTGTCAATGGAAATAAAAAGGAACAAAATGGAAATGCGATTATGCCAAAATTATGCTCTGACAAATTTACATGTCAAAATTGTAGCAGAGAATTTAAATCTTCTTCTGGATTATGGAAACACAAAAGTAAATGTTCTGAACAAGCAAATAAACAATATATCGAAGAAAAGGCAAAATCTATTACCGATAAAGATGAGCTTATTATGTTCTTAATTAAAGAATGTAGTGATTATAAAAATATTATTATAGAACATCAAAATATGATGATGAAGGTTATTGAAAATGGCGTAGGTAATAATAGCCATAATAATAATAATAATCATTCAAATAATAAGACATTTAATCTTCAATTTTTCTTAAATGAGACGTGTAAAGATGCTATGAATATCACAGATTTCGTTGATTCTATTAAACTCCAGTTGTCGGACCTTGAAAAGTTTGGTGAAGTGGGGTATGTTGAAGGCATATCCAGTATTATTTCATCAAATCTAAAAACACTTGATGTTACACAACGACCAGTTCATTGTACTGACAAAAAAAGAGAAACTATGTATATTAAAGATGAAAATGAATGGAAAAAAGAAGATGAAAATAAAACTAAACTTAGAAAAGCTATACAATCAGTATCTAATAAAAATATTAGATTGTTGCCTCAGTTTAGACAAAAATATCCAGATTATAATAACTCATCTTCAAAAATATCAGATAAATATGATAAAATGGTGATAGAAGCTATGACATCAGATCCAGATAAAGAAGACAAAATAATACGAAATATATCTAATATAACTACAATTGATAAACTAATGAAATAATCAACATTTTATTTATAATTTTGTTGCGAGGAATGTATTCTAATGTTTTTCACTCTCTTCTAAAATGTCTGATATTCATGCCATAATTTTGGTACTTCTTCAAATTTTTTATTTTATTTATTTTATTACCACAATATATAATGTATACTAAAGGACATAGAAAAAGAGGCGGAACTCGCAAAAGACATTCATCTGGCAGTTCTTCATTAGCTGCGTTTCAAAAAGAAATAGCTGTTGTATTTTTAGAAATGTTAATGATGGTTAAATTATTCCATTGGAAAACAACTAGTTATGCTACACATAAAGCAACTGACGAACTTTACACTAAATTAAATGCTAATATTGATGCTTTCATTGAAATCCTTTTAGGAAAGTCAGGCTCTCGTATAGACTTAATGAGTAACAAACAAATTAAACTTGTAGATTTATCAAGCCAAGAATCATTAAAAAAAGAAATAGAATCATTTAAAAGTTATTTAGTCAGTTTGAATGATAATAAAGCCATGTTATCAATGAGTAATACTGATTTATTTAACATCCGCGATACAATTTTAGGTGATTTGAACCAATTTTTGTATTTATTGACATTTAAATAATTATGCGAATTTATAGTAAAAATTAATATATTGTTTTTTATTATAAATGGATAACACAAATAATAATTTTTCCGGGTCTGTATTGCAATCAAGTGAGAGTATAATTCCATCAACTTTTGGTTCAACATCAGATAGTGAGACCGGGGTTTTTAATAGTTTAAAAAATATAACTATAACTACCTGGTTATTAATAATTTTAATTTTGGCATTTTTAGGATTTAATATTTTTACTTATCTATCAAAAGGAACTCAAGATGTAGTAAATATCTTTGCTCCATTAATAGAACTGATATTAGGAATTACTGCAAAAATTACTGGAAAAGCGGTGGATATTTCAGCTGAAGGAGCCAAGGTTGTAGTTGGAGAAACTGCTGGAGTAGTTATTGCTGGGTTAAATAATATTCAAGATGTTACACAAGATGTTACACAAGATGTTACGCCAAATGGCTCACCCTCTTCTATTAAAAGTCAGCCCGTTAATCAACAATCAGTTGATAATATTCAACAATCTACATTAAACAAAGCATTAAACACAGCACAAACACAACAACCACAAGATTATCAAGCTAATGAAGCTTCTAGTTCTGTTCATACTGCTGCTGGAAAAGCAGGTTGGTGTTATGTCGGAATGGATAGAGGTTTTAGAACATGTGCTGAAGTTGGAGCAAATGATACATGTATGTCAGGAGATATTTTTCCTAGTCAAGAAATTTGTATGAATCCAAATTTGAGACAGTAATATAATTTATTCAATAAATAAAGTATATTACATTTTTATACTACTGCTACAGTGAGTCGCGTAATCGAGAAACCGACTTAATTGGAAACTTCCAAGAATCATCTGTGCCCGGCGATGACGCGTCATCGCACCACCAAAATTTAGTGGACAAAAGAAAATTTTGTAGCGTAAGTTAAGCGTAATTAAGACCGATAGTTTTTATTATATTTTATTTTGTTATTTAGTCTATCTGACTGTTAGGATTTGTGCTAAATTCGTACTCTGGCCGTTTGACTGTTAAGCCGGAACAGGGTCTCAAACTGCCCATATAATAATTCTATATGTTCTTTCAGCAATAGCAGCACCAGGTATATTTACATCAGTTCTTTGATTAGGGTCTGCATTAATAGTTAACTGGAACACAACCGCATCACCAGATTCTAAAGGCATTTTATAAATAGGAATAGCATTACCAGATACATCATCTGTATTACCATTAATAATGTATGTATCTAATGCAGATAGACGGTTAGGTTGGACATCCATAATTTTTCTCAATATAACTTCTGAAGGATGTAATTTAGAATTATCATTATCTATATATGTGCCTGGTGGACAAAATTTATCTGCTAGTTCACCAGAAGCTACAGGTTGAGTAGTTCCTAACCCGTAAATTGTAGATAATTGGGTGTCTAAACTAATTCTTGCCTTTTTATTTATATCATCGCGCATAAATTCTTCATTGTTAAATAAATCAACACCTAAATAAGTATTAAATAAATTTTGAGCTATATATCTTACAAAATCATATGGAACTTGGCGGTATGTGGCAGCAGATGTTCCACTAATAAATGTATTATCACCAGTATCAGTTCCTACACATGTAGTATTTACAATCCAATTGGCCGATAAAGGTATTGGGCAACTATTACTAGCATCATAATCACATAAAAGAACTGTTACTCCTGAACCACTAACATCATTAGTTTCAAGGGTGTTTCCTGTTCTATTGTAATTAATTTGATATAAAATATCATTAGAAGAAGTATCCATAACATCAATAGCATCTGTAGAGAAGCGGAATAGTGTTTGGAGAACATTGAGCGAACAGTCAAATTCAGCAACAACATTAGCATTAAAAGAGATATCTGCTAAAGCACTGATTAATCCACTGCTAGCATCAACCTCCGTGTTAAAAGCTTGCACATAAAAAAATGTGTTTGAAGAAGAATCAACGGGTACGTTATTCGCGTAGGACATTTTATAATATATATAACGAATATTTATATTACAAAAAAACTAATTATATACTTTTTAAACTTTTTTAATTAAACTAAATAATTTCCTAAATATATATAAATTTATTTTGTAAAAAAATTGTTAGATATAAAATAGTTTACACCCTTGAAGATTTCTAAATTTATACCAATAATTTTCCTATTAGCGGCATTTTACATTTTCTAACAATGAACTAAAGTTGTATTATCAATTGTTCCTAATGCTGATAAAATTTGTTTCATCAAAACAGGGTCGTATTTTAAACTATTTGGAATACCATATAAATTATGATATATTAAATATTGTGGTTTTAGTGTAAGTTTGCTAGCTGTAATTGTTAATTGCATTATATCAAAACTTTTATTTAATGAACTTACATATTCTGCTAATTTTTTTCGATCATTTAATATTATTGAATCTTTGTGCCATTTTTCTGTATTTATTAAAGTTTGTTTAAGTGTATTTTTTTTATCAAACCCAAATTTAACAAGAGTGAGTATATTGCTATAAATGTCAATTATATTGATAAAACAACAACTAGGATCAACCACAAATAAATCTTTTAATGTCATTAATTCAGCATTAAAATTATCATAAACATCTAATGGTATATATGTGTCAGTATCTTCATCAATTGTTGATATATACAATAATACATAATTATTAATTACAGATATAACACCACTTTTAAACAAGGCATTATAAAAAGTACAGTTACACCCAAACCCGCTATTACAACTAGAATCCATATCATTAGACGACGAGCATCCACAACATCCAGAACAATCTTTATACAATGAAACTTTGTCAAATATAGATGATACGATATTCGTTATGTTTGTTATAGAGCTATATATTGTATCTAGGTTATTACCAATATTATCTATTTTAATACCTAATAAGTTATAAATATTATCTAATTTGTTGTCTAATAAATTTGAAATATCTGAAATAAAACAATCATTATTAAAATTTCCAGATAAATCATATTTCAATTGTTCAAATTGTGTATTTATATTAGAATCTAAATTATCAATTTTATTATTGATGTTATAAGATATATTATCAAATTGTGTATTTATATTAGAATCTAAATTATCAATTTTATTATTGATGTTATAAGATATATTATCAAATTGTGTATTTATATTAGATTTAATATCATCAAGTTTAAATAATCCATTATTAATTTTTGCATCAATTATTGTTAGAAGGTTATTTACATTTGTTAAATCCAAACAGCAATTACTTGTGTCAATTGGTGGAGGTGTAACGGGTTCATTTAAAGAAGCATCAATATCATTAAAAAATATATAATTAGACATACTAGATTCTATATTATTTAATACAGATGTCATAGATATAAAACAATTAGTTTTATCAAAATCAAATAAAGTAAATTTATATGTATTATCATTTTTAATATTTTTATAAAAATTGTTATTTAAATATATATTAAATGAATCAACTTTAAATATATAATCAAGTTTCCAATCAAAAGTAATATGGTATTTTATTAAAACAAAATCGCTAGATTTAAAGTTTTCAATATATAATTCTTTATTTTTTAAATTTAAATAGGAATCTTTACTTTGTAAGTTTTCATAAATTTTTTTAAAAAAATTAAAATATAAAAAAGGTGGACTAGGTTTATGAATATGAAGCGCACTAACAAATTCTTTAGCATTAACAGGCCATTTATTACTACTATTATTCATAGAATAACGATTTTTAGGAAACCATGTATTAACTTTATTATTCCAAGATAAAACAGAATTTCCTGGCACATCAGATGCCGATGCAGGATTAGAAATGATTGTATTAGTAGAGGTTTTCGTATAAATCTCTCCAGAACAAGGATTAGCAAATGTTCCACAAACTAATGTTCCGCCTTCTTGTATCGAATTTCCTGAACAATCATTAGGATTAGGAATCCCATAAGCAAAAGGACCAGAAATATTATTAGGTGCACCAGGAATTTGATTAGGGAATGAATATGTGCTATAACCAACTCTTAATAATCCAGTTGTATTAGGATTAGTATACGTTTGTGATTGAGTAGCAAAAACCTTAGTTCTATTTGGTCCAGTCATTCTAGCAAGTTGTGAATATTTTTGTGATTTAGTAAATCTAGCACTATTAGCTTTATATTGTAAAATATTTCCTTTATGTATTAATTTTTCTTCATAATTAGCTTGTACTTGTGAGACAACTTGTCCAGTTAGTGGTATATATATTTGGTCGTATGTAGTATCCGGGTCAGTAAAAGTACACTGATTTTGTACTCTAGACCATAATCTTGCTGGAATTGGATTGTAATAACACATATATATATATATATATATAGATTGTTTATTACACCTTTGGACCAAATAAATTATAGAATTTAGTAATTACTTTCAGGTCCACTAGGATTATAACCATCGCCAACTCCATAGAAAAACCACCTTAAAGATAAATAATTATACATTCTGTCAGACATTCCATTTCCACCAATCATTTTAGTATTAGGACCTTTATTAACAATCTTTTGAATATCAGTTGTTCCTAAAGCATAATTGTAATACCATAGATCGGAAATATTACCATCAAAACCACCATTCATAGCAACATAAACATCCCCATAATTTTGTTTAGGAACACCCATAAGATTAATGCTTCTAGTAATAGTTCCATTAATATAAACATCAAGTGTAGTATTTTCACATCTAATAATAACATTAACCCATTTGTTAAGAGGAATATCTGGTATAACAATTTCTTCATTAATAACATTATAAGTATTCATAACAACAACCAAAGCATTAGTATTAGGAGCAATATAAAGTCCAGGAGCATTATTGGGTTGTATCATTCCATTTTCACTTAAATTACTATTACCTTTACTAAATATATGCTTAAATGTTCCGGCATTAGTTTGAAGATTCTCAATAAATATCCATGTAGACCATGTAAATTCTAAACCATCTGTAGCATTAACTGACCTGTAAATAGTAACAGCGCCATTGCTGCTAGGGTCTTGTGGAAAAATAATCATTTGTGTAGCATCAACCATACCATCAATTAAATGAGGGGATTGAGTAGGTTTTAAAAAATATGATAAAATAGATATTCCTAATCTTAATAAAATAATAAATCCAAAAAGTACTAATAATAAGAAAGCAAATTTAGATACTAAACTATTTGATTCTACAAATTCTTTAGTTCCAAAAGTTCCTTTATTTGTAGAAAATGTATTAAATACTCTATTATCACTCATTGTATATATTAAATAAATAAGAAAATTTATAGAGTAACAAATAAATTATACTCTATAAAATAAATTAACCTAAAACAAATTAAATAGTTACACTACTTTGTGTAGTTCCATTTTCAACTAATGATATTTGGACTTGATAAGCATTGAACATACTAGACCAGCTTGAATATCCTTGACTATAGATATTCCACGCTTGTTGTGGATTAAGTGAATTAGGATAATATTGAAGCTTAGATGTCCAACCATCAAATCCACCGGTAGGAGTAACATAAATGTTGGCATTATTATTTACGCTTGCTACACCTGGTAATAAACATGTTCTCACTAATTTACCATCAATATATAAATCCATAGTTCTTCCATAAACACTAACAATTAAGTTGACCCATTTTTGAATAGGAACATTTGCTATAGAACATGTATGAACCACAGTCTTTCCACCTGGTGTTGTTGGTTCTTGATCAGCACCTGGATAACAACCTAAAGATACAGCAATATTATTTTCAACCGCTCCTAAAACAACAGCTGGACAAGGGTCTAAACCGCTAACTCCTGGAACAGAGCCACTTCCACTTCCAGAATTAGAACCCATTCTACCAAAAATGACTTTAGGTTCACCATATCTATAATTCCAGTCATTTATATAGAACCATACAGAATAAGCAAAATTGCTAGATGGCACATCTGAACCATTTGTTGCTAAACTAGAAGCACTAATAGTTGATGCTGTTTGTCCACTTTGTATATTTTGTAATGTATATGGGTCTGTATATATATATCTTAACAACATTAATATTAATACTATTACAACTATTGTAATCACAATACTAAAAGGACTCATTGTATAATATAGATTTAGAAATTTTCTATTTAATTAGTAAATTAATAAAAAATAAAATTTTATTATTAGTTAAAAACATTTTTTATTCAAGTAATAGATTGGTTTACACATCTTTAATTAAGATTGTTTTGCTAGATTCATTTAATGTTGGTGGTGTTTTATTTTTAACAAAATTATAAATATAATATATGTTTTGAGAAGTTAATACATGTCTAAAGTAAATAACATTACAAATACCGCCTTTAATTCCATTGTTCTCTCCAATTGTTAAATTTTCAAGTGTATAATATGGTGCTACTTCTATTGATGACTTAACTAACTCACCATTTAAAAAGATGTCCATTGTTCCACCATTATAATTAATTATTAAATTATTCCATTTTTGTAGTAATACATTATTATTTATATAAATAATTCTATTACCTTCGCTATCAAAATCAGTCAATTTATTTTTGGTTAGTTCTTGTAAATTTTTTTGTTGCATTGTTACCATAAATGAATTAGTTTTTCCGTTATATAACACATTAGGTTTATTTCCAAAATTTAATAATGAGGTATATTTATTATAATTCTCATTCATATTTGGTCCAGCAGCATCTAAAAATATCCAACATGATATAGCATATTGATAAACAAATTCATCGCTTCCATTTAAACTTTCATAACTTCCTAGGTTATATTGTGAATCAGTATAAACAGGTTTATTTACTAGTTGTTTACCGCCCTGTAAACTAATTAAATTTAATAATGGTGGTAAAAAAAAATAAAGTATAAATAAACAAATAGCTACTATAATTAATATTATTGTACTAGTATTTGTGTTACCCATATATTATTACAATATAATAATTTTAGTAATTTATCTGTAAAGGTCTTTAGGAAATTTTTTTAACGCTTTATTTACATCAGCATCTACATTTTTAATATGAATTCGTTCCCAGTAATACGAATCATCTAATTTTGCGTCACCTAATATCCATTTTGGTTCTACTTCTAAAATTTTTTCTGCTATTTTATTTGCTCTGTTATAATGAAATTCTGATGTAATTACATACACATCATCATATTGTTGATTTAATTTATTTAAATAATTCCTCGCCATTATAAAATTTTCCGCTGTATTTGTAGCTTCTGTATCATAAATATAATTCCATTTATTACCTCTTGATTTATCTGTATGAATTTTCTCAAATATTGAAATTTCTCTCGCCATCTTTTCAGCCTCTGTAATAGTATCTTCATTAGGGTTCTTAATACCACCGCTTAAAAACCAATCTACATTGGTGTCATTAAAATTGCCAGCAAAAACTACTGCGGTTTTAATCCTATTGTCTAATAAGTTGAAAATATTACAACCTAGAAGAATTAGTAAAATATTCATTTTGATGTTTGATTTATTTTATTTTATGTAATACTTATTTATTACATAAAATCATTTCAATTTTTTTGTAATAATTACATATTTTCATTTGCAGTTTTTTTACCATGACAATTTCTACATAATGCTATTAAATTTTGTACATCATTTCCACCACCATATTCTAAACGCACTTTATGATCAATCTCAAAAGTATGGTCTAATTGATTATGACAATGACCGCATTTCCACTCTTGACTAGCAGCAACATATTTCTTTTTTGTTTCACTAACGGAACGCTTACTTCCGCCTTTTCCTGAAGTTAAAATTTTTTGCTCTGAACAAAAACCAGATATTTGTGGATGAATTCCATTAAATGACTCCATAAAACTTGATTCTGAAGTTCCAGTAAAATCAATAATAGGACTTAGCATATCCATTGAATTTTTATCTATTGGTAAATATTTTATGTAATTATTTGCATATAATAACATGTCTTTTCCTTTTGTTGGATTTCTTTTTAAAATATAATACATCCCGATTCCTAAAACAGCATAAAAAATCATTTTATAGTATTTTTTAAAAGACATCATCATTTTTGTATATTTTCCATCAGTATATGTATTATATACAAAAAATGCTGTCAATCCTAATATAAATATTTCTAGTCTCATATTATATTATTAATTTATAATAAAATAATACAAATTATTAAGTTTTTTATAGCGACTAAAGGTTTCGGACCTCCGTCCTCTGAATTATGGACCCATCGTGCTTCCTCTGCGCCAAGTTAGTCAGCTTTCAATTACAACGACCGGAAAGAAAAATTGATACAAATCAAACTAAATTTCGGTGGCCGGAAGCACTATTTAACGCGTTTAGGGCCCCCCGAGGTGCTGCCAAAAGCTTCTTGACCATAAGCGCCTTGCAATTTAACTGCTCTCATAATTTGTTTATGTTCATGAGTAACGTGATAAATATTTAACATCGCTAAAACAATGATAATATATGGTAAGAGAACTAAGAACCAAGAGATAGATGTAAAACCTTTGTTACATAACCATCCTAAAACATAAGTCCAAATGAACGCAAAAACTAATTTCATAAATATTGCGATAACTGAAATACCATTAAATAAACCAATAATTCCGGCAATTACGGCAATAGCAAAATATATTTTTGCTGGGGTACATAGCTTGCTAAAACTTTTCATATACATATAGTATAGATTTTTATTTTAATGATAATAAAATTGGATTTTTGAATTTTTTAACTAATTTTTTTCGGTTAAATATTGTCGAAGTTTTAATCCTTCTTGTTTTATTGTTTTTTATACCACTTCCTAATGGATTACTACTATAGTGTATTTTCTGTACAGACATATGTATAGAATCACCTAAATCTTTTAAATCATTAAATAATTCTGTAATATTATACGGCTCATGTCTTGGCGTATACAAATATTCATTAAATATGTATTCTATTTTTTTTAGTATTTTAACCTCGTTTTCATTCAATGTTGCCCGATTATTTGATAACATTTCAAGCATCGGATAATATGAAGTAATAAAACCCCATATGTCAACAATTTTAATATAGACTTCATTTAAATATTCCCTTAAATTTAATGAACCATCGCTTTTAAATTTTGTATAATGAACTAAAACATCAACAATATAATTAACTATAATTGGAAATGTTATTTCTGTTTCTATTATTGCTGGTTTACTACCTTTAGAAACACTTGATAATTTATTACTATATATCATAAACAAAATTTCATTAATAAATTTATAATGACCAGCACCCCTTTCTTTCATCCAATAATTTAAATAATCAATGACAAATGGTTTTAATGTAGATTCGTTTATTTCACCTCCATTTTTCAAATAGTCAGAATATTTAGTGTAAAAATCATCTGTAAATATTATAATTGAAAATGGAACATTAAATTGAAGTGGTCTATTTCTCCAATTTTTTGGAAATATTATAGTTTTTCTAGGAGTATACTGAACTGAAAGACCCCAATCAATTAATCTTGCTTTTTCAGAATCATCGATTAGAATATTTGAGTCTTTTATGTCAGAATGATATATATTACGTTTATTCATAGGAATAATACCTTTTTTTAATAGTTTTATTAATGCAAAATTAACATTATACATTTTTTGTAATGAACCATTACTATATAAATAATCATCAACAGGTAATCCTCCATTTGGAATATTTAAAGACATAACTTCATCTAATTTATTATTTATATTGTTTTTAGTAATATTATTCTTGGGTAAGGCACTACATTTATCACTAAATGCTGTTAAGTCGCTTACTGTTAATTTAGCAGGACGACATAATGTAGTATCATTAATTAAAAAATAATTCTGATAATTTGGTATACTATCTAACTGATGTTTAATTTTGTTAATTTCTTCATATTCGCTAATAGCATGTGTTTCTGTCATTAATTTAGATATTTTATTAGTTTCCCTTTTAGACGCCCCTTCACATTTTAATGCTGGAATAAACACACATCCATAGCCGCCAGATGCAATAACCCTCCCTCCTTTATTATTTATATATTTTTTTCTAGTTTTAACCATTTATATTATATATATATATTTATTATTTATCATACAAATAGTATATAGCACCTGAAATTGATACTAAAATAGTTCCATAAATTAATTTCTCTCTAAGCTTATAATATTCAGACATTTTTTCATTTTGCGATTTATATTGATTATAATATTGAACAAAAAAATCATTTAACGAAATTTGTGGTTTTTCAAGCTTTTCATTTATTTTATTGTGTATAAAATGCATCCAACGTGTAAATGAATCCCTGTTATCTAAATATGGAGTTATAGGATATAGGTCGATTAATTTTTCAAGTTCTTTTGAAATTTGCTCAACTGGTATAAAAAGTGGTAAATTTTGAACAAATTCATAATATTTTTTTTTTGTTACTGCGTTAGGATGATACGGATAAGTCATTGCTAAAGTATGTAAAAAAAACCAATAGTGAGGCCCCCAAATTTTTGGGTCTAGATAAATAGTAGATGTCATTAATATTTTAAACTAAAAAAATATTAATTATTTAACTCTTTACAGTTACAAATAAAAATTGTGAACCAGGCAATATATAAATATAATACAAAATATAATTTAAACCTATTTTATTAATGTATTTAGGTATATGAATAAAAATACAACTATATGTAATAATTGCGGAAAACAGGGACACATGTTTCATCAATGTAAATTGCCAATTACTAGTTTTGGTGTTATTATATTTAGATCTAGTGTACAAGGTATTCAATATTTAATGATTCGAAGAAAAAATTCTTTTGGATATATAGATTTTATTAGGGGCAAATATTCTACTAATAATTTAGCTCAATTAAATACAATTATAGATGAAATGTCAATAAATGAAAAAACATCAATTTTAACAAAGCCTTTTGAATTATTATGGAGTGAAATGTGGTGTGAATGTAATACACAATATAAAAATGAAGAATATTCATGTAAAAAAAAATTTGAAAATATAAAAGAGGGTTTACTAATAAATGATAAATTAGTTACTCTAAAAGATATAGTTAACACAAGTAAAAGTAAATGGATAGAAACAGAATGGGAATTTCCAAAAGGACGACGTAATCAAAAAGAAAAAGATTTAGATTGTGCTTTAAGGGAATTTGAAGAAGAAACAGGGATTTCAAAAACAAATATTAAAATTATCGAGAATGTATTACCTTTTGAAGAAATGTTTATAGGGTCAAATCATAAATCATATAAACATAAATATTTTTTAGCATTTATGGAAAATATTGATAGTGATTTTAATTTGAATAATTTTCAAAAATCTGAAGTTAGTAAATTGGAATGGAAAACTATAGATAAGTGTTTAGAATCAATAAGACCATATAATTTAGAAAAAAAAGAGTTAATTCAAAATATTAATAAAGTATTACAAGAATATAGATTATATTCATAATATATAGTATTATGTCAGAAAATCCAAAAAAGAAATTATTAATTGTAGAATCTTCAGATGATGAATCTAGTATTCCTACTGAGCAAAATAGTGTTGAAAATTCTATTATCGACAAAAGCATTGAACCTAAAAAAATAATATCTAGTTTAGAACCAGTATCATCTAATACTTTATCTAGTATTCCATCTACATATACACATGAAACATTTGAGTCATTAACTGATATTTCAACGCCGGATATAAATGAATTGGAAGACGAATTTAAAAAATTAAATTGTAATGATGAAAATTTTTATACTGGCGATTGTAATAAATTTTTACTCAAAAAAGAACTTCTTGAACGCGAATATTTATCAGAAAATGAAGATGAGAATAGTTATTTATATCCTAATTTAAATGATAAAGAATTTAATATTAAAATAGCTACTAAAAAAGAATTTAATGATACCAAATATGATGGAACTATTTATGAAGATATTAAAAAACAAGCAGATATGTTAGCTGAAGCTGAATTTGAACTTTCGCCACATCAAACATTTGTTAAAAATTTTATGTCATTTCAAACGCCATATAGTAGTTTATTATTATATCATGGTTTAGGTTCAGGTAAGACATGTAGTGCGATTGGTGTTTGTGAAGAAATGAGAGATTATATGAAACAAATGGGTATTACAAAAAGAATTATAATTGTTGCATCCGAAAATGTTCAAAATAATTTTAAATTACAATTATTTGATGAGAGAAAACTTAAAGAAGTTAATGGTGTCTGGAGTATGAGAGGATGTATTGGTAATAAACTTTTGAAAGAAATAAATCCTATGAACATGCCAATTCCCAAAGAAAAGGTTATAAGTCAAATTAAAAATTTGATAAATACTTATTATATTTTTTTAGGTTATGTTCAATTTGCTAACTATATTATTAAAACAATGAATTATGAAGAAGAATTAAAAAATAAATATGAAAATAAAAAATTAAATAAACCAGGAGATAAAAGAGAAAAAACAAAGATTGAAATTTTAAAAGATGTAAAAGTAGAATTAAATAGTAGAGTTATACGTCGTCTTCAAAATGAATTTAACAATAGATTAATTGTTATTGATGAGGTTCATAATATTCGTAAAACTGAAGATAATGAAAATAAAAAGGTTGCTATAAATTTGGAATATTTGGTAAAAGCTGCGAAAAATATGAGATTTCTTCTTCTATCTGCTACTCCAATGTATAATAATTATAAAGAGATTGTATGGCTTTTAAATCTTATGAACACCAATGATAGAAGAGGAAAGATCGAAGTAAAAGATATTTTTGATAAAAATGGAAATTTTAAAAAAAATGGCGAAGAATTATTAATTAGAAAAGCTACTGGATATATTTCATTTGTTAGAGGCGAGAATCCATATACGTTCCCTTATAGAATTTACCCAAATGAGTTTGCTCCTGAAAATACATTTCCAGCAATTAATTATCCTTCTTATCAAATGAATCTTAAAAAAATAGGTCATGAAGATAAAAAACGTATTTTAAGCTTATATTTAACTAAAATTGGTAAATGTAATAATTGCGGTAAATGTCAATATTGTTGTTATAAATATATAATTTATAATTTAAGAAATAAGAAGTTTACAGTTACAACTAATCAAGGTGTTATTAGAGCGATGCCTAGTTTTGAAAACATGGAATCGTTTGGTTATACACTATTACAAACCCCATTAGAATCTTTAATTATTTCTTATCCTGTTCCAGGATTAAAAGATATATTGGATGAAATATTACCTGAAAGCTTTTCTGAAGAAATCTCTCCAAGTTTTAGTGAATCATCTTCCATGAAAGATGAAGAAGAAGATGAACAGGAAGAACAATACAAAAAACAAAAGGATTTAATTGTTGAGAGTAGTTCATCCGAGAGAAAAAGTTCTCCGGAAGAAGTTTTAGAATCCGAGGATGTTGAAGAATTACCTGACATCGAAGAGGAAAACTCTGTAGAAACAAGTGTCAAACCAAAACCCCCTTTAATTATAGAAAATTCAGATGATGAAACAGAAAAAGTTTTAAGAGAAAAAGGAACATTTATTGAAAGAGAAATAACAAATAAAAATTCTGATGATAATAGTTCAGATGAAAGTAACATAGCTAAAGATGTTGTATCGCCAATAAGTTTATCTGAATTAAACAACAGTTTTCAAAGTGATAACACAAATACTCAAAGTGAAGAATCAATAGATTCTATTAAAGATAGCTATGAGCCGGATTTAATTATTAAACAACGTAGTCATCAAGGTTTAGAGACATCTAGAGGAGGTGTAAAGTCATCTTCATCTGAAAAAGATAGAACATTCTCAATAGATCCTCATCAACTAACTGGAAAAATAGGATTAGAGAGAATGATGAACTTTTTAGATAGCAAATCGCCTCCAATAAAAGGTGATTTTGAATATAAAGCAACTACACTTAAAAATTATGGTAAAATATTCAGTCAAAAAGAAATAGGAAATTATAGTGCCAAAATAAAATGTATATTAGATAAAATATATAATCCAGAATCAAAAAGAGTTTCAGAAGGTATAATTTTGATTTATTCACAATACATTGATAGTGGTTTAATTCCAGTAGCATTAGCACTAGAAGAAATGGGATTTACGCGTTTTGGACAAAAAGGTATAAAACCATTATTTAAAAGTAGACCAACTGAAATTGTTGATGTTAGAACAATGCAAATTCCAGAAGATAAGAAAAATTTTAAACCAGCTCGTTATGCTATGATTACTGGTGACCCTAGATTATCTCCTGATAATGATTTTGAAGTAAAAGGTTTAACTGGTGAAGATAATAAAGAGGGAAATAAAGTAAAAGTAGTATTAATTTCTAAAGCAGGTTCAGAAGGTATAGATTTGCAATTTATACGTCAAGTTCATATACTCGACCCTTGGTATAACATGAATCGTCCCGAGCAGATTATTGGACGTGGTGTACGTAATTTTTCACATAAAAGTTTGCCTTTTGAAAAACGTAATGTCGAAATATTTATGTATGGCACAATTCTTGATAATAATACTGAAGAAGCAGCGGATTTATATGTGTATCGTGTTGCTGAATATAAAGCTATTCAAATAGGTAAAGTTACTAGAGTTTTAAAAGAGACAGCGGTTGATTGTTTGATTAATCATGACCAAACAAATTTTACACAAACTATAATGTCAGCAAGTTTAAAAGAACCAATTACACAAGAATTATCAACTGGAGAAATTCTTAAAAGTTTTAAAGTTGGTGATGCACCTTTTTCACCATCTTGTGACTATATGGCTTCTTGTAATTATAATTGTAGGCCAGAAGCAGATATTGATGAATCAAAATTAAATGAAGATACATATGATGAAAATTTTATAGTAATTAATTCAGAAAAAATTTTACAAAGAATTAGAATGCTTTTTAAAGAAGCTTTTTTTTACAAAAAAGATATACTCTTAAAATTAATACGCACCCCCAAAGAGTACCCATTTGTTCAAATTTATTCCGCATTAACACAATTAATTGAAGACGAAAATGAATTTATTGTTGATAGATATGGAAGAAATGGTCGTTTAGTGAATATTGGTGAATATTATTTATTTCAACCAATTGAATTAAAAGATAAAAATATTTCAATATTTGATAGATCAGTGCCAATTGATTTCAAACATGACATGATTAATTTTGAATTAAAACAAAATATTGTTAAACCTGTTATAGATAAAAGAAATTTAAGTAATCTTGTAATTAAACAAGATGTAACAGAATTTCCAGAAGGAAAACATATTATTGATGAAATGAAAGTAAATTATGATATTACTAAAAGTTATTTAGGTAAGAAGAAAGTTGAGAGAGGAGATGATAATTGGTATAAACATTGTGGTATTGTTATTACAAAAATGTCAAAAGAATATAAAGAATCTCAAAAATATTTAATAAATTTTTTAGTAGCTCATATGATAGAATTATTATTATTTGATGATAAAATAAACCTTATGAATTATATTTATTCGCTGGATAGTATGCCACAAGACTCATTAGAGAGATATATTAAAAATTATTTTGAGAAAAAAACTATAATAACAAGAACATTTAATGTGTTTATAACTTATAATTTAAATAAAAGAATGATAATGATATTAGATAATACAAATAAATGGATTGCTGCTAGGTCTGAAGATCAAAGAGAAATAGCGACATTACCTGAAACAAAAGAATTTTTAGCATTTAATCCTAATGATTATAATACTATAGTTGGATTTATTGGTTATGAAAAAGGAAATAAGGACTTAGCATTCAAAACAAAAAATATGACTTCTAAACGTGATACTGGAGCTAGATGTGATCAAGCAACAAAGAATAAAAATTTAACAAAATTAAATCAAATAATTGGTGAAGAAAAATATACAATTGAAAACACAAAAGCTATTAAGGATGAACATGGAAATATAATACAGGAAGCTATGGGGAATGTTGAGTTATGTGTTCTAAAAGAATTTATACTTAGATTTTTTAATGAACATCCTAAAAATGGTAAAAATGGGAAAAAATGGTTCCTTACTCCTGAAATGGCAATTTGGCACAAATTTTACACAG
>Ga0255216_1000080_pt1 | contig 25637 bp, 30 predicted proteins | sample Miss_Atlam_RepA__FD_189934 | JGI IMG/M metagenome (GOLD analysis project Ga0255216, IMG submission 189934) | Freshwater microbial communities from Mississippi River, Louisiana, United States - Miss_Atlam_RepA_8d | ecosystem: Environmental > Aquatic > Freshwater > River | place: USA: Louisiana... | reverse complement strand
TTTTACTATTCGACTTTTGACTTTTAGACGTTATTTATTTTTGATATTTATACTTTTATTTCACTACCTTACAAACTTTTCAATTTTTTTACAATTTATACTCTTTTTTACAATACTTAAAAATTATTCCACCTTTAAAAAAGGTGGAGCCAAACCATTTATTTTTATTATATATTTCAAAAATTGAATTATTTTTTACTTTTATTTTGTTCATCTTCTAGACCTGCTTTGACTCTACGTTCATGTCTCTCTTGTGACCTTTCTTTATTATATGTTTCTAGTTTTTGATTCGCCAACAAAATATCTGCTTCCGAAGATGCATATTTTTTTTCCCTATTAAACTTATTACCTGATTTCTTTTTACCAAACTTAGATTCGTTATGAGTCATTCTTATAATATTAATAATTTTATAATTATTCGATTAAAATATTTCAATTTTTTATATAAATAATATAATATTAAATGGAATTTAAAAAACAATTTCCATTATATCAAAGGTTACAAGAGTCAGAAAAAATTTTATATAAATATCCAGATAAGGTTCCAGTTATATGTGAAAAAGATAATAGAGTGTATGAATGTGAAATAAAAAAGAGAAAATACTTAGTTTCAAAAGATTTAACAATTAGTCAATTTATGTATATTATTAGAAAACAAATAAATATGAACAGTAGTATGGGTTTATTTTTATTTACAAAAGGAACTATACCATCTAGTTCAGAAAAAATGGGTAATATTTATAATAAATTTAAAGATAATGATGGATATTTATATATAAATTACGCTTTTGAAAATACATTTGGTTAGTATTATTTATTTTTTTTTATTCTTTGTCATCATTATATTAGAGAAATTAACAAATAATTTTATTATAAGGGATACAAATAAGTAAGTATTTATACTCTTAGAACAAAGATTCTGCTTATTTAATGTACTCCAAAATATAATTCCTCCTATTATATTCCATACTACTAAAAACAATTGAGAAATATATAGTATTATCGATAAAAACGAAAATATTATTATTTTATAATCATCGCTATGTATTGTAAAATTTAAGTTTATTAATAATACTATCAATACTCCAATTACATAATATGCACTAACTAATAAATAGGTCTTCATATTTATTAGTTCTAGGTTTTCCGGATAAATATCTAAACAAGTATCATCCGTGTAACCAAATACTAAATCACAAATTATAAATGGAGATACAAGTATAATAACTAATAATATAATAACTAATTTTATAATGGTTTCTTGATTTTTATTATTTCTATTATTTCTATTATTTTTAGGTTTTTTATTATTTTTTAATATACCCTTTAAACTATCTTCGGTAATAATCTTCTTCTCACAAATACCGCACTCAATATCAGTGACAATTTCTTCAGATGAAACTGGAACAATAGATGTATTAATTGTCGACATTTTAATTTTTATAAGTTTAAAACTTGTATATTTATTATTCAATTTTTTTATAAATAATTTAGTAGAAATAATATAAATAATATATATTAACTACTATTATGGAAATAGATAATAGAAATATGTACGATATTTTAAAAGAGAAAACCAAAATAATTTCTCTCAACTACCCTATAGGTAATAAGTTTAATAAGTTTATTGACAATTGTGATTTCACAATGAATAATAAATTCGATTATACAGAAAAAATATATTCAGAAGAACTAACGAGAGAGATATTATCAATAATTGATAAAGATACAATACATATGTTAGAAACAATTCATGATTTTAAAAAATATAGTGATATTGGTGATTTATATAGTTTATGGAAAATAATATATATAAAATGTTTCAATCCTATATTAATAATTGGTGCCGGAGTATCAGGTTTAACTATTGCGTCTGGAATTAAAAACCAGAATTTTCTAATATTAGAAGCGAGGGAACGTATTGGTGGACGTGTATTTACAAACGATAATAATCTTGATATGGGTGCCGCGTGGATTCATGGTTCAAACCACGACAACCCTTTAAATAAATTTATAAACACAGACAATTTGATCCCAGTTTCGTCATGTAATCCTTGGATGCATTCAGAAAATACCAAAATAAAGTATATGAATAAAACGCATAATATTACTGAAGAAATGCGTCAAAAATTAGCGGCAAAATGGAATTTAATAGCAACAAAAATTGGTAATATTCATAATAAAACAATAATTGAAGGTTTTGAAGAGGTTAAAGAAGATTATAAACAAGATGATGCTTTTGATAAAGATGATTTATTTAGTTTTTTATATATGATAGAAGTATGGTGTGGTGGAAGTATAAAAAACATTTCGACATCATTTTTAAATGAAAATAATTATACTAATGCATTATTTGGTGATTATGGTGGTTCACATTGTTTATTTAAAAATGGTGCAAAAACATTAATAGAATCAATTATAAATAGTTTCGATAATAAAACACAATTTTATGAAAAAATTAGATATAATCAAGTAGTAACAAAAGTTATATATAATAATTATTATGTAGAAGTTCATACTAATGAAGGAAAAATATATAACTGTAACAAATTATGTATTACAGTACCACCAGGACCATTAAAAGACATTAAATTTTCACCACCTTTAAATAGTGATCGCTTATCATCTTTATCCAAAATCAAAATGGGTTCATATAAGAAAATTCAAATTGAATTTAATTATGACGATATATTTTGGAATGACATAGATTGTCCAATGTTCTTAACCTATAATTCCAAAATTGATGGTGAAAAGTATTACTTACATAACGACAGTGCAGTGCATAACGACAGTATTGAATTTCCTTATATATTATGGAACAATTATAAGTATTCTAAAAATAAACCAATATTAGAGGCAATTTGTCCTGCTGACATTGGTTGGAAGTTACGTGGTGTAAATGATGAGATAATTATTGATACTATGATAACACAATTGCGAAATTATTATCCAGAGATGCCAGAACCGAAAGCTTGACACATAACTAGATGGGAAGAAGACATCTTTAGTCAAGGTGCTTACTCTTATCATGATTGCAATATTACAGATAAAGATGTACATAATGTATATGAAAATATAGATAATGTTATATTTTTTGCAGGTGAACACACAGACCCCCTTTATTATGGATCTTTACACGCAGCGTATAATAGTGGTGTAAGAGTTTTAAACGAAATGAATAATTAATATTTTATAAAAATTGAATAAATAATATATGCGGTAATTAATGCTAAAACAATATTCATTTTGTTATGGTGAAAAAAATTATGTTTCATATGTTTTTTACCTCCACCATAAGTTGTTTCATATCCAAAAGACGTCTGTTTATTCATAAAATACCAAATTCCACCACCAACAATAAGTGATAAAACTACTACAACTATTAATAGTGTAACTGATCCACTCATTTATATTATAAATATAAATAAATTATTTAGATTTATATTAAATTATAAAATTAAACCCAGATCACTTTTGCCATCCCATTGACAACTCGATCCCATGTGTTCTTGATAAAAACTTGCGTAATCCTTTGCATCAGTTTCCTTGTCTATCACCTTATTTTCTTTAAGTACTTTAAATAAATAATTTATTTTTAATTCATATCTATCGGCAAGTTCATACATTGATAAACAACTATCCTTATAATCTGAGATAATATCACGAATATCATCCGCATCAAGAGATCTTTCTCTAAAATCACACTCTTCTTTTGTCATATCTTCCTCTAATTCTTCGTCATATTCTCTGCGACCAATAATTTCAATGCGACATTCAATATAATCATCTGCTGATCTTAGTCCTTCTCTAGAATCCTCCCATTGAGGAATCAATTCATATAATTCCTCCATTTCCATACCATAGGCATACGCTGTTCTTCTTATACTATGAACTGTATGAAAATAATCCAAAATTTCAGGAGCATTTTCCTCATTTCTTGCATCTATAGTCTCTTTCAAAGCGTCATTTTGTTCTTGCAATTTTGAAATTTGCTTTAATTGTCTAGAATTTAGTTCCTTTAATTGTGTAATTTCATTTTCCATCATCTTTATTTGTTCCTTCAGAACTTTATTGTTTGCGTAAATATCAAATACACTAGTATATGGGTTCATATTATTAATAATATAAAAAAATCTTTATATTATTTTCAATTTTATTTAATGACGTCTTTTTGATTTTATACTGTGTCGTCTTTTTGATTTCTTATTACGACGACGTTTTGATTTCCTTGATTTACCACCAAACTTATTAATATATCGATTTACATCACTTGGAAGTCTTCTGGAAGCAACTACAAATATGTTTTGCGGATACCCAGCTGGATTTGTAAAATTAAATATTCCTGCTTTGTCTATTAATCTACCTTGTTGAGTGTATCTATAAACATTTGAAAAAACATATTGAGGATTTTCATTGTTAGGAGATGGAGGAATGACTTGATTAAAAGTGCCTTCAAGTATATAACCAGGTCTATTCGCTTCAGTAAAAGTATATCTTACACCAGGTTGTAAATTTACTAAATCTACCATAACTGGTTAAATTATTGGAATCGCCGAATTTGCCATTTATATATATAATTAAATATTAAATTCTGGTATGCTATAGTTATCTCCAATTTTGACATACTTGGCAATAATTTTAGGGTTCACTTTATTGACAACAATATCTTCCGCCTGATAAACATTATTTGCTTTATCGATATAATAAATGATACCCTGAATATCTTGCGCCCACACCTCGACCTTTTGAGTGGTAACCTTATTTTCAACTTGTCCATCAATAATGCCGTGCGGTGTTCCCTTCATATGAGTACCACAATATTCACTACCTTCTTTCTTGCGTCTAGTGCATTGTTCGCAACTAGCTCTTTTGGCGCAACATCTATCAAAAACTGGGACAAAATTCTTGACACGCTTTCTCTTTTGAAAATCTTCTTTTCCAAAAGTCAATCTGTTATAATCATAAATATATTGAATTAATTGATTAACACCCTCATTTTTTAAAATATTTAATTGTGTTGCTCTTTCTCGGATATCATCCTTAAAAGTAGTTATGTAGGTCTCAGCCTTCTTGTTTAATCGTCTTTCCATATTGTTTTATGTTATATATTATATTGGCAATTCTTTAGTTCAATTTTTTTTATATATAAAAAAACTACTTAAATAACCATATAAATCCAGGCATAACTGTTATGAAGTAATTACACATTACTACAACACGAATTTGATAAAGTTCTGATGATATTTTATCAATTTTAGTTTCAAGTGCTGTATTATCTAATTTTTGACATTGGTTAGATTGTGAATGAGTATGTGTATAACGTCTGATAATATTAAATAATTTATTACTTCGAAACATAATATTTATAATATAAAATATACCTTTATATCTATTATAATTATTTAGATTTTCTTCTTTCTACCCCTTTTTGGTTTCAACGGTTCAATCGTATTTTTATTAAGACTAGTATTAGTATTATTATCAGGTTCATCAATTATAATTTCACTCATGACAGATACATCATCCGAAATGTCAGACACATCTGATATACCTTTATCTACACTTTTTGTGTCAATATCATTAGTTAAGTTCGCTGTATCAATATTATCTTTACTTAATAAGTTATCACAACTTTGACTAATATTTTTAAAATTATTATATACATTTTCGTCTGTAATATGTGTTTCTTCAGTAAATAAAGGATCCACTTTGGAATCTTTAGATATTGGCGTGTTATTGCGAATACTACGGTTATCATCATTGTTTTCAATGATATCATTTATTAACTTGACACTTTCTTCATCATTAATAATATTATTTGATATTTGTTTTGTTATATTTTTCAAGTCATTTGTTTCATTTTCTTCTATACTTAATTTAATTTCGTTTTCTGCTTGTAGATCAATAGCAAAATCATCAACAATAACATCTTTCTTTTTATCTTTATTCATTTCAATAGACTCATCAAAACGTATGTCTGTACTTATATGAGTATACATTAATTGAATTTTATTACTAAATCGCTTCAGGTGTTTGGTATGTAAAGTGTGAAAAAATTCTATATATGTTAAAAACATCGATATTTTTTCTTTTATAACAGTTAATTCAAAATTATATGACGTTATAAAGTTATCTATATTTAATCCTATTGCTTGCTTTCCTCTATGTACATTTAATTCGTTCTCTCTAGTATTCAAATTTGAAATAATTGAATTGACAATTACAAGTATGTTTTCATGTATTTCAGTTGTTGTTTCAAAACTGTATTCTTTAAAAGGTTCTAAATCTTTATAAACAGGAAAATTATTTACTTTAATTATTTCAGTAATTTTCTTATCGTTAATATTTTCATAAACATATTCAGTTATTATTTTATATAATTTAAAGTATTCACAGTACATGCGGTTATTAATTGCCAAAAAAAGGCGTTTCATATCATCATACTCTACATCAATTAATTTGCTTTGGAAGTGAAATGAATCTAACCCAAAAACAAATAGTTTATTTTTATTATTTTTAATAAATTCAGAATAAAATAATTTTAGTTTATTAATTCGTAATTGAAGTATATCAAAAACACTCTTTACATTATTTCTTATACTTGTTATATTAACAAAATCGATCTTTAATTTGCTTATTCTATTCTCCATTAATATATGGAAATAATATTTATTATAAAAATAAAATAAACAATTATTTACAATATTATTTGATAAAATAAATAATCATGATTCCAAACAATTACAACAAACTGTATAGTATATAATATATTTAATGGTAATATATTTAATGGTAATATATGTTATTCTGATTTAGCAAAATATTTTACACCAGAATAATTATAATATATTTTATATTTATTTTATCAATTAAATATAAGATGATGGAAGAAAGTGATGAAATGATTGTATCTAATAAACCGCAAATAGAATGGACACCGGAACACGAAAAGATATTAATTGAATGGGCTGATAAAGCAATGTGTTACAGATGGTTACATTCAAAAGCAAATGCTATGTTTTCTAATTTGAATGCTTGGTACACAATTCCTGTTATTATTATTTCCACATTAACCGGAACTGCGAATTTTGCGCAAGAAAGAGTGCCAATAGATTATCAAAGTTATTTTGTTATGATTGTAGGTGCATTTAATATTACTGCTGGTATTATAACAACAATACAACAGTTTTTAAAAATAACCCAATTAAATGAAGCACACCGTGTTAGTAGTATAGCATGGGACAAATTTTATAGAAATATTAAAATCGAATTAGCAAAACATCCTATAGAGAGAATAGATGTTAAGCAGATGATTAAGATGAGCAAAGAGGAATTTGACAGATTAATGGAAACCAGTCCAAACATACCTGAAAAAATATTGGCGCAGTTTAAAGATAATTTCAATAAAGAGGCGGTATTTGAGAAAATTGTTAAACCTGAGGTATGTGATATTCTTATTCCTACAAATGACTATAGAAACCCTTGGTTTAATGAAGAAAATCGCGCTAAAGTAATCAATGAAACAATTAAAATTAAAATTGCAAATGATAATAAACATAAGAAACAAATTGAATTAAATAATAAAATAGTGACAGATTTTGTTGAACTATTTAGAAATCTAAATAACAGAGAACCTATGGAAACCGAAATTTTCGACAATTTAAAGGATAAGGTCGATATTGCGACTATAAAGAAAATACTCGATGATGGCAAAATTTTAAATTTGGTTGTAAATACAAATTTAGATGATGGTAGTATTGTTTAAACCTTAGGATATTCATTTGGCAAAATTAGACTCGAAATAATTATGAAGATATAAAATAGCACATATGTTCCATATACATCTTCGCCTACACCATAAAACTTTAGTATATTTGTTAAACTATAAAAAAATATAATTGAAATACCTACAAATGTAATCGCATTCATTTCTATATTATTATTTTAGATTATTAAATAATATATAAATACTTAAAATATTCAAATATTAGAAAAGATTTTTCTATAATATTAAATAATCACCATTTTCATCATATTTTTCTTTTAAATATGATTTATCAATAAAATGATGACTTAATGGTATTTGCTGTTCATATTCCTTTAAAACATATATTGGTGTATTTTTTAAATATTCTCCATTATCTAATTCTATTTTTCCCAAAAAAACTGAATCATGAAACTCTGACCATTTACCGTCATGATCAGATATTCTCATTGTTAATAATTCCATAGTTCTATCTAAATTTGTGTCATCTAATCTCTCTTTTTTGGTAGTTGAACTATCAATTTCATCATTTGGTAAATTCTCAATGATCTTCATTTTACCTAGAAACAAAGCAAATCTTATAATACTGCCTTTTTTATATCTTCCATATTCATTGTCTGTTATTAAAGTACTATCATTTTTAACTGGTTTACCTGTTTCTGACCATCCACCTTCTCTAATTGCATTTTTAAAATTGGTAAAATAATAATACGGTCCTAATATAGCAGATTTATCTTTTGTAGGATTACCAAATGTTTCTATAAAACTTATTTTATTATATTTTGATCCATTCATTCCAATATATCCCGCAATAGGTAATTCATAATTTTCACCATTTTTATTTTTTAAATATATAAATTCATTATTATGTATAAAAAAATTTGTTACACTATCATCTATAAACAAATTACAAACATTTTTAGAATTAATTATTTCATCTAGTAAAGCAAACCACATTTTGTTAATTCTATAAACATCATATAATTGTAATTTACATTCAGTTAAATCGAATACAATATTTAATTCTAGTTTTTTTCTCATAGTTTCGTGTGTTGAAAAAAACCCTTTGAAACATATATTGTTATCAAAATCCGCATAATTTTCCAAATTTAATAAATTAAATAATTTTATTTTTGACAAAGTGATGGCATTTTCACTAATTAAACCATATTGTGTAAGTTTTACCTCAGGAAAAATCAATGACTCGCTTAATTCATCTTTCGTTAACAAAAACTTTAAATATGGACATCCCCAACTTGTTTTAACTTCATAAGCAACTATTTTTATCGCAATACCATCAATTAATGTTAATATATCGTCAATATTATCTACTAATTTATCAACTGCTACATAATTATAAAACACTGGTTCAACGGGAATATATATATCATTATCTTCTTCCATCTTATAATTATATTATTGTATTTTCTTTATCTAATTTCTTTTTAATATATTTTTAATATATTTTTATAAAAGTTTATTTGTCTATTTTTCTTTTAATAGTTTCTTTTATTTGCTCTTCTCTACTGTCCAAAACATGTTTTGTTAAATCTTCTGCCGTTTTTGGATCACTCTTATAATAATTTTGTAGCGCAGATAATAATGTTTTACCATTTATTGGTTTCTTGATTTTACTTTTCTTGTAAACAAGAGCGCCACCATTTATGTCAAAACAATCAATAGCGTTAGTTTTCATAGTAGTTACTAATCCCTCGGTTAAAGTCTTCTTTTTATTGGTTCGCTCTTTTATTTCTGCTTTTAACTCATTTATTTCGGTGTCCATTTTAATCCATTCTTTAATATTATTAATTAATTGTTCTTTTGTCTCCATTTAATTAATATTAATATTTTATATTTATATTTGTTATACTAATTATATTTTTACTGTTTATTAATATGACGTTTACATACATTATTTTCAAAGACTTTATTCCCACATGTTTTTCCTATATTTTTACCAGATTTTAAGATTTCTTGACATAACATTATAGGTTCTTCCGCTACATTAGAAATACCTATTACTACATTTTCAGTTGTTATATCTAAATTAAAACTATCAGAGGTATTATTATCGAGTTCTTTTATTTCTTTATATGCTTTTTTAATATTTACTGATTTTTTCAATTGTTCTTTCATCATATCCTTCGCTTCTTTTTCCTTTTGTTTCGCTTCTTTCTTCTCTTTCTGTAAATCCTCCTTTATCTTTAATTTTGCGAGTTTCTTTTCTTCTTTAACCTTATCCGAAATTTGTTTTTTATATTTTTTAATAACAATTTTTTTATGTGTCCAACAGTAATATTTTTCATCACCATAATTATCTTCTGTATTTCCATAAGTTAATTGTGTTCCCATAAAACTACATTTTATAAATTTACAATCTTCCAAATTTAAATTTGGTTCATATACTTCTGTAATATTCTGACTATATACATTAAAATTAATATTTGGTGTTAAATATTCACATTTTTTATAATAACTTGATGTTGGTATAGTATCTGTGTTATAATCATAATTAGTGTCAATATAATTAACACCACTTACTTTTGGTAAATTCAATTCTTCATAATATGGCAATAAACCGGTAGATTTTTCTCTACAATAAGGACAACGCATTTCATTTTGTTTTAAACGCGTGGCGCTGCCTTCCATATTATTAAATTTTGTTTTGTGATTTAAAACATCATAATATAATGCTAAATAATTAAATTTATGACCACATTTCATTTCTACAAATTTATCAGTTAACACTTGTTTTGTAATCAAACATACATTATTGTCTTCATCTGTTTTATTATTATTTTCATCATAGTCGAGTGATTTATATAATTCAGTAAAAAAATCTATACCCCCTTCTACACTATATTTTTTCATTATATGTTATATTTTATGATTTATCTTTATATTTATTATATTTAATTAAATTATATCAATATGCCACCTCCGGAACTTTGGGGTCCCGCTATATGGACATTATTTCATGTTTTAGCTGAAAAAGTTAATGAAGATATATATCCACGTATAGCTGGACAATTATTTGATGTAATTAAAAGAATATGTAGTGCTTTACCTTGTCCTGAATGCGCACAAGATGCTACACAATTTTTAGCAAAAGTAAAAGTACATGAATTAAGAACAAAGAATGATTTTAAAAATATGATTTATCTTTTTCATAACTATGTCAACGCTAAAAAAAGAAAACCTTTATTTAACTATTCTAATTTAGTAATTTATAAAAGATATAATATTGTGTCTGTTTTTAATAGATTTATATCTTGTTATCATACAAAAGGAAATATGAGACTTTTAGCAGAATCTTTTCAAAGACAATTAATTGTTAGAAATGTTAGAGAATGGTTTAGTAGAAATTTATGTTTTTTTATGCCATGCTATCAACCAGTACCTAATGTACCAGAACCTACTCCAACTTCAAGCGAAGTAAAAACCGAAGCAATCGAGAATGAAAAACTATTTGTAGCTCCTTCAGATGTTGTAGTTGAAGAACCTTTAAAAGAAGCGGTTGCTCCTGTTGAAGAACCTCAAGTTGTAGTTGAAGAACCTTTAAAAGAAGTGGTTGATCCTGTTGAAGAACCTCAAGTTGTAGTCGAAGAACCTTTAAGCGAAGGTGTTGATCCTGTTGAAGAACCTCAAGTTGTAGTCGAAGAACCTTTAAGCGAAGGTGTTGATCCTGTTGAAGAACCTCAAGTTGTAGTCGAAGAACCTTTAAGCGAAGAAATCGTCAGCGAAGCAAATGAAGATCCAACTTCTCCTTTAAGTGATTCGACCGTAAGTGACTCAATTGAAAGTGAAGCGAAAGTGAGTGAAGAACAGACCAAACCTAAAAGAGGTAGAAAAAAGAAAACTGTTTAAACAACAAATTATATAATGAATTTTTAATATATAATTTATATTATTACTCTCACAAAAATAATCTATAAATAAAATTAAATGTTACCAACTAACATGCCGTCTTTAAAAACTTTACATTTAAATGTTTGCTGACTAGGTTGATAACACATTTCTTTGCTACTAGAGACTTCATTAAATATCAAATATTTACCGGCACCGGCAGCATACATTATAGTGACTATTGCCGCGGAAGATGCCGCTCCTAGTAATATATTTAAGAATAAATCAACATTTGTAACACATTTTTTATACATTTTCATAAAAATATCTAACAACCAATAAACAATAAGAGGACCTATTATCCACCAATTAATATCACTTGTTGAAAACATTGGCAACCCAAGATACATGAATGTGAAAGCGAAAACGAACGCGCTAAATGTTGGATTACCATAATTACTATATTGAACACTTGTACAAATATCATTTGAATTAAATTGAAATCTTGCCGCTTTTGATACCCAGTAAACATATTCTCTTATAACACAACATAACAACAAAAACGCTAAATATAAAAATCCTTTAAAGTTTTGGAAAATTAATGACAAAAATACAACAATAAAAGCAATAATAATAGGAGAATACCACGATAACCATACAAACATAGTAAATGGATTAAAAAATTGTAACGCTGAACCTGCACCTATATTAGCACCTGCATTATTGATAGATCTTATTCCTTGTTGGACATTTGTATTCATTATATAATAATAAATATTATTTTATTATTTTATTATTATAACAAATAATCAAATTACTATGGTTATTTTTCTAAAATTAAATCAAATACTTCACTTATGTGACCTACAGAATGAAATTTAATACCTTTTATAATTTCAGTATCTTTGTATTTTTCCATAATCTTATCAAAATCTTTGTCGTTTTCTTTTGGAAATATGAATTCGGTTATTCCGGCTTTTATAGAATGAATTATTTTTTCTCTGAGTCCTCCAATTTCCGTAAGTTGATATCCAAAATGCGTCTCTCCAGTAATACCAAAATGATTTTTTATTTTAATGTCATTAAACAAACTGTAGATTAACACTGTAAACGCAGTTGTTGCTGATGGACCGTCCTTTTTGGTACTTATATCCGGACAATGAATATGAATACCACACACACTATTATTTTTAGGGTCATTATATTTTTCAATCAATCGTTTTTGTCTCTCTACACTAGTTAAATTCCAAGCGTTTGTTAAACTAACACTAATTGATTCTTTCATCACCTCCCCCATAGATCCAGTTAAAACCAAATCCAAAAATTTATTTGACGGAATAAAACTACATTGAAGTGGTAACACTCCTCCTGATCCATAACTATTCGCCCAAAGAGCGTTAATAAGACCAACTCTATTATCATTATGGATTTTATATACTTTTGCCTTTGGTCTGTCCTTAAAATACTTATTAACAATATCATCTTTATTTATTACAATTGGTAATTCAATATTTATGTTTGTATTTAACTCCTTCAAAAGATTTAAATTTATCTCTCCAACAATTTCAAATAATTTCTCTTTTAATTTTCGCACTCCTGGTTCTAGTGTATATTCTTCAATTATAAATTTAATGGTCTCATCAGAAAATTCAATTGTATCCTCCAATCCGACCTTTTTATAAATTTCTGGAAGTAAATGGTTATTACATATAACAACTTTATCTTCTATTGACAAACTTTCAAATTTGATTCTGTGTACTCTATCTAGCAATACTTTATCTATTGAGTCAACATCATTATATGATAAAATAAATAATACTTTGGATAAATCAATATCGATGCCTGAAAAATATTTATCTTGAAAACTGTCATTTTGTGTTGGATCTAATAGATGTGTTAATATACCAGTGATTTCTTTACCGTGTTCAGTCTTACTAATTTTATCAACTTCGTCAAAAACAATAATTGGGTTCATACATTTTTTATCCATCAGTATTTGAATTATTTGCGACCATGTAGAACCGACATATGTATAACTATGACCAACCAATGTTGACGCATTCGAATCACCACCTAACGCAATAAGAGCAAATGGTCTACTAACACCATTTTCATCTTTTAAACAGTCGGCAAGACCCTTCGCTAATGTTGTTTTACCTATACCTGGATTACCTTCAAACCCAAAACACGCTCCTTTTTGTTCACCATTTATCCATTGCCCAATTATTCGCTCGATTTGTTTTTTCGCCTTATCGTGTCCATGTACTGCTTTGTCCAAAATATGTTTTACATCACCCATATAATCTGTTATTTGTTTCATATTATCTACAATTTTTGTTATATCTTTATTAAGGTCAGACTTATTTAAATGTTTATTAGTATTTGTGGTTGCAACTGATTTAAATTCAGTTATAATATCCTTTATTATGACTTGATCATTACTATCCTTTAAAAATCCATCTATCATTTCTGTAATACTTAAACACATTTCATCTTTGGTCATATGTGAATATTTAAATCGATGCTTATTGTGTTTCTTTTTAATAATATCTAATAGTTTAAGATTTGCTATTATTTTTTTCTTATCACCACTAACCAAATAAGTTTTGATTTGTCCAATCATTTGAGTGACATCATTTATTTCTATACTATCACCTTGTATTGTTTTAACGTATTTAAATATCTCAAGACTTGTATATTTTTCTTTATATGGAATTTCAGGAAATATTTTTTCAATATTATATTTTTTATAAATATCCTTAAACTGATCTCTTATATTGTTCATAATGTGTAATATAGGTTCTCTCTTATAAACACTAAAAGGTATTTTTAAAAGACCGTCCAAGTATTGACGCGCTTTTGACCCAGAGTCTTCAGACTTGGCTTTTACTTCCTTTAATTTCATCATTGCCTTCTCTTTGACATTATCATTTGCTTTGAGTAGACAAATTTGTTGTTCCAATGGGATTTTATTTATATCAAAATTGGATAGTTCATTTGTATATTGTATTGTCTTTTTCATTGCATGTTTAAAACATTGTTTTATTGACCATGGAAAACTGTCAAACAACAGAGTTTGTTCTTGTGTATCAACACTTCCATTTGAATCATTAGAGAGAAGATCATACAATAAATAAGCCAAATATTGATTATCATAATTAGACGATTTTATCAAAAGAGATATTAATGTACTTCTTTTGTTGTACATATCATCCGTAATAAACTCTTTAACTACTTGTGAAATTTGTTTTTGATGAATAGTATTATTCATTGTCAATAAACCGGCGAATTTATTATAAACATCAATATGGTTATCATATATAAAATAATCCTTTAGAATAAGAGATGACATAAATACTTTAAATGTATCACCTTTAAAGTTTTCTTCATTCGGCAAATTTGATAAAATATTTTTTTGCTTCATTAAAATATATTGGTTATTCAAAAAATCTACTATAATGTCATCAACTATTCCGTAAATTATGAGACTCTTTTTTAAAGTCTGATTTGTTATATATAATTTCATACCGTAAATTTTCAAATGTAACTGTTTATAACTGGATATAATATCGCTACAATCAAAATTTTTTGTTTTATCATCATAATCATCATATTTTTTATTCTTATCATCCTTTTTTACAATAACTTTATAACTAGTAGGATGAAAAAATTTTTTTAGTAATTCAAACTTTTGTTCTTCTTGCGCATCTGTTGTTAATTTATAATTATTACCAAAGCATATTATAAGCAAGTCATCCAAGTTTTGTGTGCCATAATTCTTAAATAATCCGGACAATTCATTATTTATAAATTGCAATCCATTTATTTGAATATCAGTATTTTTATTTCCTTCAGTAGTTATTTCATTTATTTTTTTATTTAGTTCATTTAATTTATCAATACAAGTACTAATATCGCTAACTCCTAAAATATCTAGAGTTTTATTTTTTTGAACATGGAGTATCGTTTTTTGGATAATATCTTTAAAAAACTCCAATTTCTTATCGACTAAAATATTTACATCATTTGTATTTTTATTATCTTTTTTACTTATATTGGACTTTTCTGACATTATATTCTTATATATTATTATATTTTCATTTTTTAAATTTAGTGTTTTATAAAATTTCTTATATTTATGCGGAATATTTTATATACATACTATATAAAATATGTCTTATAGTGATGATGAAGAAAGAGATTTTCAAGAAGGAATGGAACATTGGGACACTAATAGTGATTTTGAACCTAACCATGAAGAAGAAAATCAAGAACAATTTCAAGAACCACAAAATTTACTTAGTCAAATAAGACAAGAAGGTGATATATATTCTCAGTTTGCTAGACAAAATGCTCAACTTAGAAATATGATGTCACAACAAGGAGATATAGAAAGATATGGTAGACAAAATAATGAGCGATACAGTATGGAAAATTTTATTGTTGATGTTCTTGATTTAGATACGAATGACGAAAATGTAAGAAGGATAATGGAATGGGGTGAAGCAACTGATTATATAATTAATAATGCGCTTGAAGTTATTAATAGTGGTGATAAGAAAGAAATACATTTTACACCTGAAGATGACACTGAATATAAAAAAATAAAGGTGATTTATGATAAACTTGCGTCTGATCTTCAAAAAATGATATGTAGATATCTTAATTTATCACCTTGCCCATCTTATCCTCGACAAACTGATGATGTAATTAGTAGCGCATTACAAAGATATCCTAAAATAGAATTAGCAATTAGTCGGGATATGCCATTTGGATACAAATTAAAAGTAATTGCAGATTATCTTGAAGATAAGGTAAAAACTGAAGCAAAAGGAAAGGGTGGAAGAAAAACTAAAAGAAGACGTGCTATTAGTAAGAGACTAACTACTCGCAAAACTACTCGTAAATATAATAAGACTAAGAGACAACGACGCACTAGAAGCAAGAAGATGTAAAATATCATATCACATTTTAATATATTTTATAAGATAATTTAAAAAGAATTTACTATATTATATAATCATAACCATGGGCATACCAAGTTACTTCAGTTACATTATCAAGAATCATGCGAAACTTATTAAAAAATTATCAAATAATACAATTCCAGTAAACAATCTTTACTTGGATTGTAATTCTATTATATACGATGCTGTTCACAATATCGATTTCACAAAACTAGTTATATCTGATATCGACACAATTATCAATTCTGTTTGTGGTAAAATTGATGAATATATTTTCCAATTAAAACCAAGTAATATTGTTTATATTGCGTTTGATGGTGTCGCACCTGTTGCTAAATTGGAGCAACAAAGATCACGACGATACAAATCTTTGTATCAAAATAATATATCCAAGTCCATATTTAAGGACGCAAAACCGGATCCGTGGAATACGACCGCTATTACACCAGGTACCAGTTTCATGAAAAAACTAAATGAAAATATCAGGAAAAAATACAATGAACCCAAGAAATACAATATTGACAGTTTTGTTTTGTCGCCAAGTGATAAACACGGTGAGGGTGAGCATAAACTATTTGAGTTTATCCGTCAGTTTCCAGAACTACATAAAGACAAAAATACGGTTATTTATGGACTAGATGCCGACCTTATTATGCTTTCAATCAACCATTTACCAGTTTCTGAAAACATATATTTATTCAGAGAAACTCCGCATTTTATCAAATCAATTAATTCTGAATTGGAACCTGACGAGTCTTACATTATAGATATTCCTGAATTGGCGAAAATCATCACATTAGATATGAATAACGGATTAGAGCAGAAAGTCAATCGCGTATATGATTATATATTCCTTTGCTTCTTTCTAGGTAACGATTTTATGCCTCATTTTCCGTCGGTTAATATTAGAACCGGTGGTGTCGACAAAATGTTGAACGCATATAAGGCAACAATTGGAAACACTAATGAAATTTTGACAGACGGTAAAAAAATATACTGGAACAATGTTAGAAAATTGGTGCAGTACTTGGCAAATTTAGAGGAGGATAATATTAAAATGGAAACCAAAATGAGAGATAGAAGGGAGAAACAAGAAATGCCAGATATTACTCCGGATGAAAAATTTAAGAAATTTGATTCGATACCTCAATATGAGCGATCATTAGAAAAATTCATTAATCCTTTTAAATCGAATTGGCAGCAGAGATATTATAAATGTTTGTTCGATGTGAATATTGATGAGACAAGAAAAAAGCAAATATGTACTAATTATTTGGAAGGTCTCGAGTGGACAATGAAGTATTATACTACAGGTTGTCCTGATTGGAGATGGTGTTATAATTATAATTATCCACCATTGTTTTCGGATTTGCTTCATTATATCCCCGTATTTGATGCCGAGTTTGTTCCAAATAAGACCGCAAAACCAGTATCAGAATTGGTACAATTAGCGTACGTATTACCAAAGCAGAGTCTTCATCTTTTGCCTGAAAAATTATATGATAATTTGATTAAAGATCATAATGATTGGTATAAAGCAGACTGTAATTTCGTATGGGCGTATTCTAGGTATTTTTGGGAATCACACGTACAACTCCCACATATTGATATTGACGAACTAGAAAAATATGTAAATGAGAATAAATAATTATAGTTTTTTTATAATTTTATTTAATTTATATTTACAACTATTACCGAGATAAGTACATTCGACTAATACTTTATCATTTATTTTTAATATAGAGTTTTCATTCCAATAAAATATGCTTTCAATACCAATTATATTATAAGTTTTCATCTTAAATTGTTTAAACTGTTCTGGATCATTTATACGAACAACATAAACAATATTATTTTCTTTATACAATAAATTAGTTATATATCCAACTAGTTCATATTTATATTCCGTATAAAAGTCTTCACAATAATCTATTAAATAATTAATAGTGTTTTTAACTTCATCATTAATAATAATATCATTAATTACGTCATTAACTATATTATTAACTTCGCTTTCAATTATATCATCTTTATTGTCCATAAATACATCATCATAAAAATTTGCGAATTCATTAATATTATTATCTATAATAATAGCTTGTTCAAAATCTGAAAATTCATTAGAGTCTTTTTTAACTAATTTATTTTGATTATTTGGTGAAATCTCTAATTTATTATTCTGAACAGATGATAATAGATTTTCAGAACTTTCTGACTCAGAAATATATTTATAACTTTTATTGAAAAAATTTAGTTTAAAAAACATAATATATAATATAAATTATAAAATTTATAAAATAAGTTCTTTAAGTTGTTTTGGCAATTTATTATATAAAATGCAATATTTTTCAAAATTCAAAGACTTTTTTGGAAAATCGATTTTTGGACATTTATTTTTGTCCATTTTTGAAAAATGAAAATACTTTTGGAAAATTAAAAATAGTGAAAAATTAAAAAATTGCTGAGACCATAAAAAAAATTAGCGTCTGGTCACTGAAAAAAGTTTTTTAATTTTGTGACGATAATTTTTTTTTGAAAAATAATAAATATTTTAAAAAACTTAAAATTATTTTATTTTATTAATTTAAATGAAACAAAATGAAACAAATGAAACAGATTTAGGAGAAAAAGGAGAAAAAGGAGAACCTAGATTTTATTGTATTTTTTGTGATTATAAATGCTGTCTAAAATTCTCATATGATAGACATTTATTGACAGCAAAGCATCACAGACAGTCACAAATGAAACAAAATGAAACAAATGAAACAAAAAAAGAGAAAAAAGAGAAAAAAGAGAAAAATACTTGTGATTGTGGACTTATTTACTATAGTAGAACATCTTTATGGAGACATAAAAAAACATGCGATATAGTTAATAATAATAATAATAATAATAATAATAATGAATTACAATGTCAAGATATTGAGAAAAAGGATGAAATAATAAACTTTCTCATGAAAGAAAATCAGGATTTCAAAAACTTAATTCTAGAAATTATAAAGAAGGATACGATAACAAATAATAACAATAATAATATTATAAATACAAATTCTCATAACAAAACATTCAATTTGAATTTCTTTTTAAACGAAACCTGTAAGGATGCGATGAATATAATGGATTTTGTGGATTCTCTCAAAATACAACTTTCAGACTTGGAAAATGTTGGTAATCTTGGTTATGTAGATGGTATATCAAAAATAATAGTTCAGAACCTAAATTTGCTTGATGAAACCAAAAGACCAGTTCATTGTACTGATTCAAAGAGAGAAGTTTTATATGTAAAAGATGAAGATAAATGGGAAAAAGAAAATGAAAATAAGGAAAAAATAAGGAAAATGATAAAACATGTAACACATAAAAATTCGAAACTATTAAAGGATTTTAAATTAAAATATCCAGGTTGTGAAAAAAGTGAATCAAAGTATTCAAATAAATATGATAAACTGATTATTGAAGCTATGGGTGGTAAAGGCGATAATGATTTAGAAAAAGAGGATAAAATAATTCGAAATATTGCAAAAAAAGTAACAATAGACAAAAATCCCGAGTAAGTTATTTTACAATAATATTAAATATACAATATTATTATAAATGTCAAAAAAAGTAGTCAGTGAAATCCCAAATAGGGACGCTTTTTTTCACTTATTAAAGCATAATCCTGGTCTTATAATAATAAAATTAGGTGCTGAATGGTGCGGACCATGTAAACAAATCAAAAATGTTGTACACGCTTTTTACGCATCATCACCTCCTGAAGTCGTCTGTGCCGACATTGATGTAGATCAGTCATTTGATTTTTATTCATTTTTAAAGAGTAAGAAGATGGTTAATGGAATCCCAGTTTTACTATGTTATAAAAAAGGTAATTCAACATATATCCCAGATGATTCTGTAACAGGATCAGACGCAACACAGTTACACTTATTTTTCCAAAGATGTGGCAAACATTTGATGACGGCGTTACAGAATAATCCTCTTTAAGTATGTTAGAATTATATTCTATTATACTACTTAAATAAAAACTAATATTTACCTGCTTATAAATAAAAATATAATAGTATAATATATGAAATCGTTTTCTAATTTATTTATACTTTTTTTTATTCTTATTGTTTTGGGTTTCCTATATAGAAGATTTGAAGATAAACGTATTCGCGAAGAAACTAGTGAAAACTACAAAGCAATCCAGAATTATTTATTGGATGATGTAACTTTAGCCAAGAGTAAAAAACCGATTTTATGGATTCACATTCCATATGAGTATAACTCGAGAAATTGGTTATCATTCGGATCCCGCAGTTCATTTAACTTAAATCAACCCTATTTGTATTTAACGGTTAAAAGTATTATACAACAATGTGACAACTCCTTCACAATTTGTATCTTTGACGATAATGCGTTTCAGAGATTAATTCCTGGATGGAATATTAATATGAATAACATATCGGATCCTATATTAGCCAATATGCGAACATTGGGTTTTATGAGATTATTATACATTTATGGTGGAATGATGTGCCCTATTTCATTTTTATGTATGAAAGACCTTATGGGACTTTATAATAAAGGTACACGAGGCAACAAGATGTTTTTATGTGAGACTACTGATCGCAATGTAACATCAACTGAGTTTGATTATTATCCATCAGTTTCATTTTGTGGTGCGCCAAAAGAGTGCGAAACTGTTAGAATGTTATGTGATTTTATTCAACGTACAATGTCTCGTGATTTTACTGCTGAAAACAAATTCTTAGGCAACTTTGATAGATGGTGTCAAAAACGCATTAAAGATAGAGAAATCAACATGATAGATGGTATTGACATAGGCACAAAAACAATCGATGAAAAACCAATAATAATTGATGATTTAATGTCGAATCAATATTTGAATTTGTATAAGGGAACCTATGGTATTTTAATACCGGCGGACGAAGTGTTGAAACGCAAGAATTATGAATGGTTTGCAAGAATGTCAGCGAAACAGGTTATGGAGTCGAATACCATTATTGGCAACTATTTGTTGTTGGCGAATGCACCTGACGCACAGGGAGGTATATTGGAACCTTTGGAACCAAGGATTAATAAGGAAATTGAAAACAAGTTTGTAGGGTTTTGGAAAGTACCATCTGGCGCTCCTCTATATATGCTAAAACCCAATTTCCTCGGTGATAATTTAATTAAAGAAAAATATCCAGGACGTTAAATATTTTTATAATAAAATAAAAATATGTAACAAATCTATTTATAAATATTTACTAATAATATTTCCTTTACCATCATAAACCCATATTTCATAATTATAACCTAAATCTTTTGCTGCGTTTTGTTTTAAAAATATACAATCCTTTTTCTTTTCAGCAGTCCAAGTTGATTTTACTTCAATCATTCTATTTTGCGATGGAATAAATATGTCTACATAATGCCTATGTTTTTTACCATTTTCATCATTATACCAAATAGTTGGGACATTTTTACAACCACTACAAATATTATTTTCATTTATATTTTCATTATTTAATAGAAAATCCAAAGCAAATTTTTCAAAACCTTGAACAGTAATTATTTTTCCTGATGGAAATATATATTCCTTTTTATTATAACTTGTTTTTGAATGTTTTTCAGCATAATCAGCATTTTGACTTGGATGGTCTGTTCCATATTTTTTTAAACAAGTCTGTTTAGATTTTTCCATTACTATTTTACTTTGTGTTGGAAAATTAACGCCAAAATTTTGTATACAAGTTTTAATCTTTTTATTTTTAATTTCTTCATTTTGTGAATTATGTTCAAAACCATATTTAATTAAATTTGTCTTCTTAATTTTTTCTTTAGTGAAAGGACATTTTAGATTTGTTGTAAATCCACAATTTTTTAGATGTGTCTTTTTTCTATTTTCAACTTTAATTTTTATCATACAATCTTCACAATAAAAACTATTATTTACTATTAATGTTCTTAATTTTTTTTTAAAATAATTACCACAACCATCTTTTTTACATATACCATTAATTATAGTATCTCTCGTAGTTTTATTATATTCATCTAATAATGTTATATTATTTATTTTTGTAAAAGAAAGTAGTCTAGTAATATTGTACGAACCCTTGTTTGCCATTTATATATTACCTTAATATTTTATTTTTTTAAATATCTTTCAAAAGTTATGTATTTTCTTTAATAATTGTATTTTTAAGTTTTTCCTTTCGTTTTAAATATGCATTTCTTCTATATTCTTTAATTTTTTCAGGATTTTCTTCCGCTATTTTTTTCAGTCTTTGTTTAGCTTTCTCATTTACAAGTTCTTTATTGTTTTCATAATAATTTTTATGTTGAGACATATATTTTGCGAGTTTTTCTTTTAAAAAATTATTTTCCTCTTTTAATAATTTATTCTCTTTAATAACTAGTTCGTAATCCATTTAAGATAATATAACAAAATATTTTAATACCAAAAACATAAATAATATTTAAAAGTGACTTAAATATTATTACAGAATATAACTAATAATATGGACACCACTACAGTAACCGATTGTTTAGTTTTGAAGATTGAGGAGCGTGACGTTGTCACCAAAGACTTGGATACCACAGTTTACATAATTTACGATAAAAAAGAGCATAATTATGTAGTCAGAGGAAAGCGATCCCCACTAAAACACTGTGATTCTTGTACATATTCATTTATATGCAAGGATCGAAGTGATTTAGAAGATTTCTTAAGTTTTGTCGTTTGTAGGAAAAATTTATGGACATTTGTATTGTATAATTACGATAATTTGCCATATGATTCAAATGACATAACATATGAGTTTTTAAAGGAATACGAGTCAAATGTGTATGAGTTGTCGGGATATAATAATACAAAATATAGTAGAAAATCTTTGTCTCTAACATTAAGAATGTTGCGTAATGTGTTTAATTATTATAATTAATTTCAAATAATTATGTATAATTATGAACGAAACAATGTCATTGGTCTTAGCAACAACTATTTTAGCACTTGGTGGTCTAGGTTTGTATATGTATAAGCAGTCAGATGATTTTAAAGATGAATTCAAAGAAGGTAATTATGATGACTATAGTTCAGATTCTGATTCAGATTATGATTCTCAATCAGATTTAGATTCACAATTGGATGATGAAGTATATTTGGACAATTACGAACCAAAAGTATTTCAACGTGGAAAAACAAAAAGAAACAAAAAGAGTAATGGTACTAAGAAGAAAAGATATTAATATATTAAACACTTAGTTATAAATATCTAAAAATAAACATAGTAAACAATATCATAATTTGATTTGTCATATTTAATTTGAGATGTATATGTAATATTATTGAAATTACATATTTGTCGTAAAACTGTTGTAAAACTGTTATAAGTCAGTTTTTTTTCTAAATATTTCTTTTTTGAAATATGATAACAGGGATTACATTCAGTTAAAAATTTTGGAATACTTTCTTGAAAAATGCCACGTTTAAATGCTTCATTATTGAAAGTATAATGTTTTTCATTTTTTGCACAAATAGATTCTAATAAGTTAAAAAGCAATTCGTTTGGTACATTTTTCTTAAATATTTGATTGGACATAGATAGTTATATAATATAGTTTTTATATTTTTATAGTTTTAGAAATAAAAAACACAACTATAATATCTCAATCAAATTATTTGTAAACAACGCTAATTCAATCTCATCTTCGTGGATATTATGAAAAATAGTAATATATTTACAAATAATTGGAATAACATTATATTTTTCGGTTTCATCTAAAATGCTTGTATTTTTAATAAATAAGAAATAATTATCTAGTATATCCATCACAGAATAACCTTTGTCGTAAATTTCATAAATAAGTTGTATGGCTTCATTGAGTTTTTTATTTTTAATAAGATTTGTATATTCTTCAAATGTAATAAAACTGATATTAGAACATAGTTTCAATGCTAATTCAATAGTAATATGTTGATTAACCAATTTGAATTTTTCCATATAATTGATTAATATTTTAACAGTTTTATTGGAAATATTAACAATAAATTCCTCCGCTTCGGTATCCATACTAATGTTCTCTCTACTTTTAATTTTATGAATGATTTTAAACAGATTTTCCTTTTGCAATGGTTTTATTTTTATAATAGTCAAACGCGACTGAATACTCTCGATTACTTTTTGAATATTACTACAAGAAGATATAAAATGTACATTGTGACTAAATTTGTCAATACAATTACGAAACACCTGTTGACTCTGCTCATTGATGAGATCAATATCGTCTAATACAATAAACTTTTTCTTGCCTTTAATAATAGAACAAGTTTGACAAAAGGTTTTCACATCATTTCTGTAATAATTGATTCCTTGTTCTTTAAGATTATTAATATACATAATATTTTCTTCATATTCTTTTGGTTCACGACCAGTATAATATTCTCTTATTAAACAATTTAATAGTGAAGTTTTGCCGGAAGCGATATCGCCAATTAAAAGTATATTAAGGTTATCCATTAAAATCAATGTTTTCAAAATATTAATGATTTCATTTTCGACGCCAAAATCATCAAATAATAATGGTTGGTATTTATTAACAAATAGTTTATCGGAAGTTTCCATAATTATAATACGTAAATAATTATTTAAGTATATCTTTGGTAATATTATTAAAATGTCTGATAATTTTTATAAAGTTTTAGGAGTTGATGAGAAAGCTTCAAAGGAGGAAATAAAAAAATCATATAGAACATTGCAAATGAAATATCATCCAGATAAAAATAATAATAGTCAAGATGCTATAAATATGACACAAAAATTAAATGAAGCGTATGAAACTTTAGGAGATGATGAAAAGAGAGAAGAGTATGATATGACCAGAAATAACCCATTTTTAAAAGGTGGTTCTAACATGGATGTTCCAATGGATGATATTATAAATATGATGTTTGGAGGGATGGGTATACCAGGAATAAGAGTTGGTGGATTTCCTGGAATGAACATGGGAGGAATGGGAGGAATGAACATGGGAGGAATGGGAGGAATGAACATGGGAGGAATGGGAGG
>Ga0255216_1000075_pt1 | contig 26366 bp, 23 predicted proteins | sample Miss_Atlam_RepA__FD_189934 | JGI IMG/M metagenome (GOLD analysis project Ga0255216, IMG submission 189934) | Freshwater microbial communities from Mississippi River, Louisiana, United States - Miss_Atlam_RepA_8d | ecosystem: Environmental > Aquatic > Freshwater > River | place: USA: Louisiana... | reverse complement strand
TCCGGAAAGCGGAAAGTGCCGACACACCGGGCAGAACTAGCATCGTGAGCAAGGGCCTTCAGCAAGAGGGGAAGCGGGTTCAGAGGCCGGCAATAATACGCGAACGGCACCTGAAAAGGCAGGCAGTGGCCAAATTTGCCCGCCCGCGCCTCAGCGCTCGGGACGGTAGCGCCCCTGCTCGCGACTGAGAATCACCCGCCCCTGATCGTCTTCCACCCAGAAATCCACATGCTGCAGCGAGCCGATGTCACCCGGATTTCCGTCGAAGACCGGCTCGGCTTTGACGGCGTACTGCCGACCGGCCTCCAGCGTCAGTCGCAGGGTGCGGCTGATAGCCTCACGCGAGGATGCATAGCTCACCAGCGCCGGCGCCAGACCGATGCGAGCCCCCATGTCCCAGGAATAATAGACTTCCAGTTCACGCGTGCCGGGCACCAGCAACACTTCTTCAAAGGCCCGGCTGTTCTCGATGATGTGGTTGTCCACGCGCTGGAAACGCACGGCATCGACGTAGGAATTGAGAAAATCCTTGCGCAAGTAGAAGTCGCCGCGCACCAGGGCCAGTGCCGTGACCGGACGCTCGGCGCCCTCGTAAGCCTTGTAGGGCGGCTGAGTGCCCGAGCACGCCAGCAGCAGCCCGGACAGCGTCAGCCACAGCAGGTGTCGAATGGCCGGGCGCAGAATGATTGAGAGTGAGCCTGTCATGAGTTTTTCGGGGGACAGTTGTCAGCAGCAATGCCCGAACAGTACTTCGATCGCAGGGCAAACTCAATCCCGCGAACTGCTCAAAGTTTGATCACGGCGTTGTTTGAAGAAATCGCGCATCAGGGCGCCACACTCCGCCGCCAGCACCCCGCCCTGATGCTGCATGAAGTGATTGAACACACCCTCGTCAAGCAGACGCCGCTGACTGATCAGGGCGCCGAAACGCGGCTCCGGGGCGCCGAACACCACTCGCGCCACCCGCGCATGGATCATGGCGCCTACGCACATGGTGCAGGGTTCGATGGTGACATAAAGGGTGCTGCCAGGCAGGCGATAGTTCTTCAGGGCCTGCGCCGCGGCGCGCAGCGCGACAATCTCCGCGTGGGCCGTGGGGTCGTGGGCGGCGATAGGCTGGTTGAGGCCGCTACCGAGCCACTCACCCTGCGCAGACACCAGAACGGCTCCGACGGGCACTTCGCCCATCGCGGCCGCTTGCTGTGCCAGCGCCAGAGCCTGGCGCATCCAGTCTTCGTCGGCATGCGCCATGGTTGTCCTCCTGTGCTGCTCCACTTGGTCAGCGGCGGCATTCTTGCCTGTTATGACAGGAAAGCAAAGCGGTGCCACCGCGTCAGCGAACGGGAGCAAGCAAGTGCCGGATCTGCCGGGGATCGCCATCATTGGCAGCGGGCTCGATGGCGAGCAGTTCAGCCATGAGGTTGTACAGGTGCACCAGCTCGAAAGGCTCGACAACGACGCCGGCAGCGAAGTTCGGGCCGCTGGCAATAAACGCGGCGTGCATGTCGCGCTCCTGCGGACTGAAGCCATGACTGGCGCGCGGGCCGCTGAAGGGCACCCCGCGCTTGGAAACCATCCAGCCAAGCTCGGGCATCAGGATAAGGTCTGGCGCGCGCTGCGGATGGTCCTGATGAAACCAATCGGGAAATTGTTCGCGGCGGTAGACTCGCAGAGCGGGATGCGCCAGCGCCAGCGCCTGGTAAAGCGTCTCGACCTGCGCGGGCTCGCCGTGCCAGGCAGCGAAGACAGCATTGCCTTGACGCTCGCCACTCAGCTGGGGGCTGTAGAGCTTATCCAGCGCAGCCAGATCCACATGGTCATCCAGATAGACAATGCGCTCAGCATTCAGATTGGTCATGCCATGATCGCCGACCACGATGATGTTGAGATTTTCCCGCTGACCACTGGCACGCAGTCCCTCCAGCAGGTCGCCGATCCGGGCGTCTATCTCGGCCACTGCTGCCCGCTCCTGCGGACTGTCGACACCAAACTCGTGACTGGCAGAGTCGATGGCCTCGAAATAGACGCTGACGAAGCGCGGACGTTCTGGCGCCGTCAGCGCGAACCAGTCCAGCACCTCGGCGACCCGGTCAGCATTGCTGACCTTGCCATCGAAAGGATGCCAGTAGCGCGGACGCAGACCATGATTCTCCACGCCAGAACCTACCCAGAACATGGTGGCCGTGGGCACGCCCTGTCGTTCGGCCGTGATCCAGATCGGCTCGCCCTCGAACCAGCGTGCATCGTCCTGCTGGCTCATGCGAAAAGTCATGTCCAGAACGACGTCATGCGTGGCGTTGTCCAGCACACCGTTGTTTTCCGGATACAGGCCCGTGGCAATCGCATAGAAATTGGGAAAGGTCTTGGATGGCATAACGGGCACCAGTCCTTGTGCCCGCACGCCGCCCGCCGCCAGCGCCTGCAAAACCGGCGCTGGATGACGGTCGATGATGTCCCAGCGCAGGCCATCGATGCCGATGAGCAACAGGGTCGGCGCTGCTGCCGGCTCCTGCGCCTGACTCGCTGCCGGAGTCAGGACTGCGAGCAGAACACCGCACAGCAGTGCAGCGAGTCGCGTGTGCAGCCCTGAGCACTCAGAACTCAAACTGAACCCCCAGACGCACCTGCCAGAGCGAGTCAGTCTCGCGCAGATCGCTCACGCTCTTGGGAGTAAAGCGCTCGTAGACATATTGCCCCTGGGCATTGACGGAAGAGGTCACGATGTCGGGCGAGAAGAACTCCGCATCGTGCTGGATGCCCCACTCGTCATGCAGCAGGTTCAGCACGTTGTAGACCTTCAGATACAGGCGTGCCTTGCTGTCGGCAAAGAACAGCGGCAACTCCTGATCGACGCGCAGGTCCATGCGGGAGCTCCACTTGGCGTAATGGTCATTGCGCTCGACAAAGCCCTGACTCAGCCCCTTCGAGGCCACGAAGGCGGCGAACCCGGCGACGTCGAAATTGGGCCCGGCAATGACATTGGTATCGTTCGGACCGGGAACGTAGAGCAGATGGCGGCGATTGCTGGTATTGCTGCCCTCCAGACCGCGGCTGCTCATCACGAAGGACTGCGGCTGGCCCTTCTGGCGGAACCACTGCGCCGTCACCCGCGTTTCGTAGCCGGCGAAGAACTCGTGTCCATAACTGACGCGAGCCGTGAAGCGGTGCGGCGACTCGTAGTTGGACGTACCGGCCACGGGGTTGTTGATGTCATACAGCGCCAGATTGCTGAAGTTGGATGCTGCCACCGCCGAGGTCATGGGACTGACATCCTCGGCGTTTGTGTAAGCATAGCCAAACACCCAATCCAGGCCCCAGTCGTAAGTCTGCCTGGCCACCAGCGACAGCGAGTGACTGACTGGCATCTCGTCCGAATTCGTCAACATGAAATTGCTCTGGCCGCGCACATTGGTGTAGACGGGCTGCCCGGCCCGGGTGAATCGCGTGATGCTTTGAGCCACGTCTACGTAGTACGCCGGGTCGATCTGCTGGGAGTACAGGTAGTCCGCATCCAGCACCAGGCCCGAGGGCAGGTTCCAGGTGGCCCCCAGCGCCAGTTTCCATTCCGAAGGCTGCTCGTAGTCCGGATCGATCAGGACGAGAAAGCTGTTGGACGCATTGTTGGCCGTGGTGGCGGCGACGCTATTGCGCATGGCTTGCGGCACATCGTAGCCGGGTCGCTTGCCACCGCTCAGCACATAGCCGCCGAAGAGCGACGCGTTGGCATTGTTGGCGTCGCGCAGTTGCACGTTGGAGAGGCCATCATTACTCCAGGCATTGGACAACCAGACATTGGGATTGCCCCCGGAGTAAAGCCCAAGCCCGCCGCGCACCGTCACATCATCCAGCGCATCCCAGGTGAAGCCCAGGCGCGGCGTCAGCAGATCCAGGCCATCCAGTCCGGTGTCATTACGCAGGCCACCATTGAGTGTGGTGAACGCCTGATTGAACTTTGGCTGATCGTCGCTGGTGAACCAGTCGTAGCGCAGACCGGCAACCACGGTCAGCGCCAGATCGGGAAACTGGAATTCATCCTGAAAATAGAGCGAGTGCTGCAGATTCTCGAATGATGCTGCGGCATCGGCGGCATTGTTGGTCCCGCCCCCACTGCCGTAGAAGATGTCATCCGGAATGCCCAGTTCGAAATGGTCGATACCGGAGAGTTCGCACTGTGGATCAGCCTGGCGCTGCAGAGCGGTGAGCGCGGCACAGCGTGCCGGATTGTTGGCCGACAGATCGGCAAAGAAATACTCGCCACCTCGGGCGTGCTGCACGAACTGGTTGAATATCTGCAGGGTCTCACGCTCGTAACCTGCAGTGAGCACGTGATCGCCCAGCAGGTACTCGCCGGAGAACTTCAGAAAGTCGGACTCTGTGTTCAGATTGTTGGCCTGACGCGAGTCGTCAGCCCCGAGGAATACGGTGTTGCTGCCCAGGGCAATGCGCATTTCGGCGAAGTCCTTGGGGCCGACTGTCCCCTGGGAATCGTCCATGGTATTGCGACTGAAAAATGCTTCCGTCGAAAGTGCCGCACTCCACTGCGAGGTCAGCTTCAGCGTGGCGGTCTCGGCAATGGCTCCCTTCTGGTAGAAGTGATTGGCGAAGGCGAACTGATTGCTGCTGGAGTCCGAGGCACGATCTTCCAGGCCTTCGTAGGAATTGTAGATCACGGCCAGATCGTGATTCTGGTTGATGTTCCAGTCCAGCCGCAGCATGTACTTCTCGTCCGTCTGCAGCCCGTCTCCCGCCTGCCCGCCCGGGTCGTAGTTGTACAGGCGTTTGGAAATGTCGGCGATACGGTTGTAGTTGGACTGACTCAGCCACGGCCTCTCGACGCCATTGCCGGAGCCCGCAAAGCCCTGGGCAATGAATTCCGGTTCTTCGGTTTCCTCGTAAGCACCATAGAGGAAAAGGCGATCCCGCAGCAGCGGGCCACCCAGGCTGAAGCCACGCTTGGTTTCATCGTAAGGAGCTGACTTCAAGGCAATGTCCGCTCCCTCCACCTTGATGGAGTCGCCGCGGTATTCGTCGCTGGTGTATTCGTAGAAAGCCGTTCCTGTCCAGGTGTTGCTGCCGGACTTGGTCACGGCATTGATGTTGCAGGCGGTGAAGCCACCATAGGTCACATCGAAGGGTGCCAGTTCGACAGCTACCTGGGCCACGCCTTCGTAGGGAAACGGCATGCCGGTCGCCGTGGAATAGCCATTGTCATTGAGGCCGAAGCGGTCGTTCTGTCCCACGCCATCGAGGCTGATACTGTTGAAGCGAGGGTGCTTGCCGACGCAGTTTACCGCGTTGTTGGTGTCCAGATTCATGCGCGGGTCGTAGATGAAGACATCCTTGATGTCACGGTCGAAGGACACCGATGTCGCCATCTCGAAGGAGGAAAACGTGGCTGCCGGGCCGGAGGCGATATCGACAAAAGCGCCGCTGTCGGCCAGTACCACGATCTCTTCCACGCGGTTCTGACCGCCTACACTGACTGCCAAATTGTAGACATCCCCCAGGGCGATGGACTCCACCGTGACAGTCTGCTGATTGTCGATCACCACGCGGTAGGGGCCGCCCACTGCGAGGTTCGTGGCATAGAACGCGCCGGATTCATTTGTCTGCAACGTGCGACTTGCACCGGTGCGGGTGTCTACTACCTGGACACTGGCATTGGCAAGCGGGCTTCCGGTCGCGTCCGTCACGCGACCGCGAATACCCGAGCTGGTCCCTTGAGCCAGGAGCTCTGGCGCAGTACCTAGGCCAATCAGAACAGCGACAAACAGAATCTTGCGGGAAGGAAATTGCAGTCTCATACCGGTCTCCAGGTGGCTGGTTTGCTGAGCGACCTGGAGAGGGTAACGAGGGAATTTGAAAAGGAAGTGACAACGACGTGGCAGTTTGACTACCGCTTCAAGACATTGCGGTCAGGGTTTACAGCGAGCTGCCGCGCGAGGTCACCTTGAGCACCTGGCCCACCTGCAGTGACTCGCTGCTCAGCCCATTCCGGGCACTGAGCGCGTCCACCGTGGTGCCGTACTGACGGGCAATTCGCCAGAGTGTGTCTCCACGCTTCACGCGGTGCGACACTTCGGTGACAGCCGCCACCTGAGCATGGGTGCCGGGGTTCACGCGACTGACGACCGCCGTGGTGGCTGCGGGCACCGCCAGTTTCTGGCCTATCTGCAGAATGTCATTGCGCAAGCCGTTGGCGGATTTCAGCTGGGCCACGCTGGCGCCGGTAATGGAGGCAATGCGGGACAGCGTGTCGCCGCGACGGACAACGTATTCGCTGCCAGAGCCCGTGCCGGTTTCGACCTCGGCGAACTGTCGATAGGGTTCCGGATACACCGCCACGTGATAGTGCGGAGGGTTGCGCTCACGGGTCACATCCAGCACCTCGGCCGCTTCCAGTGACAGAAGTTCACGCTCGAGCCAGGAACGACACTTGCCTGCCGGGGGAATGCGCAGATCCACGGCCATGCCAGTGGGGTGCACGGAGTCTTCGGCCGCATTGCCGGGCTGGCGATCCAGCGGACGGGTCAGGCTGGTGACGGTGAGTTTCTCGCCACAGGCCGTCACATAGCGGACACTGAGCTGTTCTATGAAAAGCTTCACGGGGGCTCTGGCGTAGGGAAAGGAAACGTTGTGCAGTTCGAAGTGGCGGGTGGGAGTGACTTTGACCAGATCACCCTGCTCCACCAGCTTGTTCACCGTCGTGGCCGTCCGGGCAAACAGGTAACCATGGGAAACGGCTACCTGATACTGCTTTTCCATCGAAGAGCGAGAGCCGGTCAGGGTCTGCGCCGCGGCGTGAGTCGCCACAGTGGCGAGGCATGCCGTCAACAATGCCAGGGTCAGTTTCTGCATGATCGGCCATCCTTAAAACTGTTCTTCTGCCCATGACCGCGGGAATTCGGCAGGCCTGCCCCCAGCGGTCATGCATATTTTTTATGCAAGTGCCCGGATTCTAGTGAGCGACCCAGAAACTTGTCAAGGATTCATGCATATGTTCTTGTTTTTCTGAAAAAACAACCCGTGACCAGTCTAGTTGCCGAGGAAAATGGTCTGCACCTTGCGACAATTTTCCAGGGTGTCACCAAAGGCGGGCCCGGGCGAATGCAGCAGCCAGGGGCGGAACAACACCAGACGATTGTACTTGTAGGGGATCGAGAAGGTCTTCTCCCACAGGGATTCATCCAGACCTTCGGTCTCCAGAAATGCCTTCAAGTCGTGGAAATTGCGCCAGCCGTAGCTCAGAAAGCCCTCGGGCGTGTTGGGGGCTATCTCCAGGCCGGTGCGACGATGCCGCCAGAAGTTGGTACCGTCCGTCGTTGGATGCTCCTTGGACAAGTACACCACACCGGCCCAGCGGGTCTGCACGTCTACGTCGTAATGGATGTGGAAGCGGAACGTATCGTTCTCGCGGGTGAAGCGGATACGGCCATTGGCGTTGGTGGAAGGGTGGATGCTCGGCTCCATTGTCAGGCGCTTGAAGATCTCTGCATGCTGTTCGCCGACAAAGGATTGCGTGGTCATGACCCCGGCATAATTGCCACTTGGGGAATCTTCCTCCCGCATTGTGCCGAGAGCCACTTTCACCAGGGTATCGGGATCGTTGTAGAAATCGTCCACTACTATGTATCGGTTGAGCATTGTCGTCGCGCTCTCACTGGGTCATTGCGCCCTGCTCGGGCGCTTCAGGAAGTAACCCCATATATTGTATGGGGAAATAGGAACGCCGCTGAGGATAAGCCACGTCGGGTTGATTTGTATAGACAGCAGCTCGCCGCTCGGCGAGAAGCCTCAGGATGGGTACGGCGTCACCGGCGGCTGGAGCGCTGGTGATACCAGCGCCACATCAGGGCCAGACCCAGTTCGACTGCCAGCAATACCACCACCACCTGCAGCGCCAGTGTCGATGCATTGGCTTGCACACTGAGATTGGAGGCGATGTAGCCAACAGCAATGAAAAGGCCGTTCCAAGACAGAATGCCAAGCAGCGTCGCGATGGCGAAGGCATTGGCGTCGGCGCGAAACATGCCGGCGATGAGGGGGGAAATCAACCGTATCGACGGCACCAGCTGCATGCCAAACGAGAGGCTCCGCTGGTGCTCGCGAAACAGCACGATGCTTCTCTCGATGCGCGGGGCCGAGATGCCCGTCATGCGCCCGACCCACAGCAACATGCGATGCACGCGCTCCTCGCTCAGATGCAGGGTGAGCCAGAACAGCGCCAGACTGCCAAACAGGCTGCCTGCCACGGAACCGAAGACGGCCGTCCAGATCGACCAGACCCGCTCATCGGCGGCAATGCCAATGGCGACCAGCACGCCGTAAGACGGCACGATGGGCACAAAACGTTCGAAGATGCCCAGCGCCAGCAGGCCGACCAGGCCGTAAAGGGATATCCACTCGATCAGGGTACTCAACGGGTCCATCAGTGACTTACCTCGAAAAGCCCAAGCGAGTACGGGTGCGGCGACGAAAGCACGGGATTCTGAAATCCGCGAACACGAACGCGGTGCACAACATCGGACATTTTGACGCCGCTGGCTGGATGGCTCGCGGCAAAGCGACCAGCCACACGGCATCAGAACCAATTAGCTCGATGCCTTGGCCTCTGCCTCTTTGTCTGCGTGGTACTGTCGCTCGGACAGCCGTCGCAGCTGCTGCAGGGAAGCCAGATGCGCGTAAATCACCGGCAACAGGCCCATACGGCGCAGATGCAGATAATCCTCGTCCGACAGCTCGTTCAGTCGGGTTTCATCGACGGTGTAGATCCCATCAATGTTGTAGCGCATGCCATCAGGCCTGTGCTGCAACTGCACCTGCTGCGTGTTCAGCAGATTCTTCTCTGTCAGCCGCTTGCACAACTCCAGTGTGTTGCGGGATTGTTCCGCCACCTTCACCAGAGACTCGATGCGGCCCTCGAAATAGGCGCTGCGCTTGCCGGCTGCGTCGAACAGCGGCTCGCCGGTGATGTCGCTCAACAGCGGGCTGTCCTCTTCTACCAGCACCAGGAACTGGTCTGACTTGTCGTCCACGCGGGTAATGGCGAACGGCGCATTGCCGAAACTGACGGGGGCCACACTGGCCTGCCACTGCTCGGTTTGACAGTAAAGGTTCATGCCCTCACGCAGACCCATCATGGCAACCGGGATGAACTCCTCGGATCGGTTGATCTTGACGAATACCAGGGGAAACTCGACGGCCAGTGTGAAGAAATCCTGGATGACGATAGGAACGAGGTGACGTGTCTTGTAACGGCGGTAATCGCTCGACTGCACGACCTTCAACTGGCCGTGCTTGTCATTTTGCAGGGGGACTAGAGAACTCATTCAAGATCGCCTTTTCAAAGTTTGGGTTGGCCCACATATTAACCAAGGTGGCGTCAATGCGACAGGCTGTGAATACCTTCGATCACTCCCACTCGATGGTCGCGGGAGGTTTGCTGGAAACGTCGTAGGCCACACGGGATACCTCCGGCACTTCATTGATGATGCGATTACTCACGGTTTCCAGCAGCTCGTAGGGCAGATGTGCCCAGCGCGCCGTCATGAAGTCGATGGTTTCCACCGCGCGCAGGCTGATTACCCAGGAATAGCGGCGACCATCGCCCACCACGCCCACCGACTTGACCGGCAGGAACACGGCGAAGGCCTGACTCGTCTTGTGATACCAGCCGGCACGGTGCAGTTCCTCGATGAAGATGGCGTCGGCGCGCCGCAATACGTCGCAGTACTCCTTCTTCACTTCGCCCAGGATGCGCACGCCAAGTCCCGGGCCAGGAAACGGGTGCCGATAGACCATGTCGTAGGGCAAGCCAAGTTCCAGACCGATCCTGCGCACCTCGTCCTTGAACAGTTCACGCAAAGGTTCCACGAGTCCCAGTTTCATGTCTTCAGGGAGGCCGCCCACATTGTGATGCGACTTGATCACGTGGGCCTTGCCGGTCTTCGACCCGGCAGACTCGATCACGTCGGGGTAGATGGTGCCCTGTGCCAGCCACTTCACATTGGAAATCTTCGCTGCCTCGTCGTCGAACACGTCGATGAAGGTGTTGCCGATGAGCTTGCGCTTCTTCTCCGGATCGCTGACGCCGGCCAGCGCGCCCAGAAACCGTGCCTCGGCGTCGGCACGAATCACTTTCACACCCATGTTCTTCGCGAAGGTGGCCATCACCTGCTCACCCTCGTTGAGACGCAGCAGGCCGTTGTCGACGAACACGCAGGTCAGCTGATCGCCGATGGCCTTGTGCAGCAGCGCCGCCACCACGGAGGAATCCACGCCGCCGGACAGCCCCAGCAGCACGTGATCACTGCCGACCTGGGCGCGCACGCGCGCCATGGCGTCCTCGATGATGCTGGCTGAAGTCCACAACGCCTCGCAACCACAGATGGTGCGCACGAAGCGTTCAAGAATGCGCGTCCCCTGCAGGGTGTGCGTGACTTCCGGATGGAACTGCACGCCATAGAGCGGCTTGCTGACATGCGCCATGGCCGCGATCGGTGCACTGGCGGTTGCGGCGGCAATGAAGAACTGTGGCGGCAGGGTCACCACCTTGTCGCCATGACTCATCCAGACATCGAGGATGGCGGTGCCGTCGGTGGCCACGCGGTCTTCGATGCCCTCGAACAATGCAGACACTGCCGGCAGCGTGACTTCGGCATAACCGAATTCGGACTTGTCCGAGGCCTCCACCTTGCCGCCTAGCTGCTCCGCCATGGTCTGCATGCCGTAGCAGATGCCCAGCACCGGCAGCGCGCCTTCCAGCAGGAAGGCCGGCGCGCGGGGCGAGTCGGCAAGCGTGGCTGTTTCAGGCCCGCCGGAGAGAATGACACCACGCGCCGCAAATGCGCGGATGTCGGCATCACTGGCATTGTCCCAGGCCCATATCTCGCAGTAGACGCCGAGCTCGCGCACACGGCGGGCAATCAGCTGAGTGTATTGAGATCCGAAGTCCAGAATCAGGATTTTCTGGCTGTGAATGTCTGGGCTGCTCATGCTCTGGGTACTTGCTGCTGATTCGAGTGGATGCGCGGGCAGGCGCCCGCGCGACGGACTGACTACCGCGTGTGCTTTCAGCTCATGCGGTAATTCGGAGCTTCCTTGGTGATGCTGACGTCGTGCACATGACTTTCGTTCATGCCGGACGAGGTGATCTTCACGAACTGCGGCTTGGTGCGCATCTGCTGGATGTTCTCGCAGCCGGTGTAACCCATGCTGGAGCGCACGCCGCCCATGAGTTGATGCACGATGGCCGACATCGGACCCTTGTAGGGCACGCGACCCTCGATGCCTTCCGGCACCAGCTTCTCGGCCCCCGAGCCTGCGTCCTGGAAGTAACGGTCGCTCGAGCCCTGGGAGGCGGCCATCGCCCCCAGCGAACCCATGCCGCGATAGGCCTTGTAGCTGCGACCCTGGAACAACTCGACCTCGCCAGGGGCCTCTTCGGAACCCGCCAGCAGACTGCCGATCATCACCACATGAGCGCCGGCCGCGATCACCTTGGCGATGTCTCCGGAAAAGCGGATGCCGCCGTCGGAGATGATGCAGACATGAGTGCCCTTGAGGGCTTCGGCCACATTGGAGACAGCGGTCATCTGTGGCACACCGACACCGGTCACGATGCGCGTGGTGCAGATGGAGCCCGGGCCGATGCCGACCTTCACGGCATCGGCGCCGGCTTCGACCAGGTCCTTGGCGGCCTCGGCGGTGGCGATATTGCCGCCGATCACGGGAATATGCGGGTAAAGACCCTTGATGCGACGCACCTGATCGAGCACTCCCTGGCTGTGGCCATGGGCGGTGTCAACCACGATGACGTCCACACCGGCTTCGACAATCGCGGCGACACGTGCCGGCGTATCCGGCCCGGTGCCCACGGCAGCGGCCACGCGCAAACGACCGTACTGATCCTTGCAGGCATTCGGATAATCTTCCGACTTGCGGATGTCCTTCAGCGTGATCAGGCCGCGCAGTTCGAAGGCGTCATTGACCACGAGAATCTTTTCGATGCGGTGCGTATGCAGCAGGTCCTTCACTTCCTGATGGGTGAAGTTCTCCCTCACTGTCACCAGATCCTGCTTTGGCGTCATGATGGCGGAAACGGGTGCCTCGTAATTGGTTTCGAATCGCACGTCGCGGCTGGTAACGATGCCGACCAGATTCGAACCGTCCACCACTGGCATGCCGGAGATGTCGTTCTCGCGCATCAGGGCGACGAGTTCACGGATGGTGGCGGTTGGCGCGATGGTAATCGGATCCTTCACCACGCCGCTCTCGTATTTCTTGACCAGTCGCACTTCGCGGGCCTGTTGCTCGATGGTCATGCTCTTGTGAATCACGCCCAGACCGCCTTCCTGCGCCATCGCAATCGCGAGTCGAGACTCGGTGACTGTGTCCATGGCAGCGGAAATCAGGGGGATGTTCAGAGAGATTGACGCGGTCAGTTGCGTCTTGAGACTGACCATTTTGGGGAGCACGGTGGAGTGTGCCGGCACAAGGAGAACGTCATCGAATGTCAAAGCTTCTTCAGCAATGCGCAACATAAGATTTCCACGTATTTACAAAAACGCGAGTATACCCACCTCATTTCCGGCTGTACACCTGCAGTTGCAGAGAGTGGAACAGCGCAAAGCGCCCGGATTTCGCCACCGGTTCGAAGCCGTTGCGAGCCATTTCGGCGTGCAGTTCACGCGCTGACACACTGTATTGCTTGATCGGCTTTCCCGTCAGCAGCAGGCGCAGGCGACGTCGCATCGAGGTGACCGAGAGCGGCGAGATGCGGGACACAAGAACATGGCGCGCACTGACCCGACACAATTCATCGAGCAGGCGCGCACGCAAGTCAGGACTCTCGAAATGATGCAGCAAGCGAAAGCACAGCGTGGCATCGAAAGAGCGATCGGCATACGGCAGCGCGAAGAGATCATGACGCTCGAAGCGCACCTCCACGCCGGCCTCGGCAGCCAGTGATGCCGCCAGTTGCAGCGCCGCCTCGCCCAGGTCGACGCCCGTCACCTGCAGCCCCTTGCGGGCCAGCGCGATACTGGCTCGCCCCACCCCGCAGGGCGCATCGAGCAATGTGGATACCCCGTGCACATGACGCATCGCTTCGTCGATCATGGCCATTTCCTGCATATGCTTGGACTGCTTGCGCTGGTTGTAGGTGCGCGCCGATTCCACATCGGATTTGACGCGGGCGTAACTGATGTTGTCGCTCATGCGGAGAACTCCTGAGAAAAATCGGTCAGTACGGGAAAACGGCGCGACAGGCGCGCAATCACCCGCGGCGCCTGGTCGATGTAGGTCTGCAGCAAGGCATGCAGCAAGGCGGGCTCCAGCCATTGCGTGCGGCGCAGCAATTGCGTGAGATCAGTGCACGCGGCATCCGCCGCGAACAGGCGCCTGCGGGCACGCTCGAAATCGATCAATTGCAGACGTCCCTGTTCCAGATCCACGAACATGTGCTTGGGAAACAAGGCGCCGTGCTGCCAGCCGCTGGCGTGCAGCGCGAACAAGGCTCGCCCGATGGCAGTCAGCGCGGCGCGCACTGACTGCAGATCGTCGGGGCGACTCTCGTAGCTGGCCAGAGTCTGCCAGTCAATTTTCCGCGTCAGCAGCAAGGCGCGCTGCCTGCGGCCCGCACAAGAGAGACCAAAAGCCTGCAATTCCACAGACGGCCACTGCTGCTGCAGACCGAGTCGCAGCGCATCGATCTCGTAGCGAAAAGTGGGCGCTCCGACAGGATGGCGCCAGGAGTACCGCATCTGCTGCTCCTGCCGCTTCAGATACCAGCAACCCGTGGCGCCATCCTGCTGTGGCAGCGCCAGTTCACTCACACCACTCCAGCCGCCGCGACGCTGGTTGATCGGCTCGACGAACTCGCGCGGCAACTCCCACATCGCTTCGAAGCTGTCCAGGCCGACGCGCTCCAGCAGGCGCAGCAATTCGCCATGGCGAACCTGCAGTGGCTGGCATGTTCGAGTCAAAGGCAGCGTCTGCAGAAAATGCATGGCAGACTCCTAGTGGTAGAAACGGGACAGCTCGCGCGCAAACAGTCCCAAGGCGTCGCGATAGGAGCCATCGACACTGACCAGCGCCACCGGCTCGTCCTGCAGAGTGGTGATGCCGTCATCCAGTGCCGCGCCCTTCTTGCTGAATACCATCTTCACTTCGGGCGTGATCAGTGTGTTGCCGTGCCAGTCGCTGGCCACGGTGAAATCGCGTGCGTATTGCGGCGACAGCAGGTCGCTGCCATAGCTGTAGGTGGCCGGGTCCAGATCCACACCGAGGGCGGCGAGCACGGTGGCCGGCAAGTCAAGATGGCTGGTCATGCGGGCCACCTCGGCCGCTGCCTGTCCAGGCACATGTACCAGCAAGGGCACTCGAATCTGCTGCTGACTGAAGGTCGAGTTGTGGCCCCAGCGCCCGTTCTCCATGAACTCTTCGCCATGGTCCCCGGTGACGATCACGATAGTGCTTTCAAGCAATCCCTGCTCCTGGAGAGTCTCGAACACGCGGGCGAGCTGGCTGTCCAGATGATGCACGGCGTTGGTGTAGCGGGCCCGGATGCGCTGGATATCCCGTTCGATGTCCACCGTGAGGTAATTGAAGTCATCGATATAGTCCGGCTCGATGACGCTGTCCTGCGGGAAGTAGTAATTGGCGTGGGCGGACTCGAAGAACATGAAACTGAAGAACGGCGCGTCAGCGTTCTCGATGAAGTCGAGCATCCGCGTCACATTGCGCCTGTCCCGCTCCCAGCCATCCCCGTCCGTGTCCGAAAGCAGCTCAGAGGCGGGGAAGCCCGCAAAGACGGTCTGATCGAATTCCGGGTAGGAGAAACGCGAGCTCGTCCAGCCCCTCATGGCGTAAGCGTTGTTGCGCAGCAACTCCATCAGCAGCGGCTGTCGTCGGGCGCTGAGGAAATCGAACCAGTAGCTGCCGTAAAGTCCGTAGAACTGCGAGAACATCCCCATGCGGGTGCCATTGCCACCGCTGTAGTGCTGCAGGAAGTTCTGCGCCTGCGCGGCAAAGGCACTGGTCTGCGGCATGATCCGGGGCGTGAGGGAATCGGCACGCCAGGATTCCGCCACCAGCCAAACGATGTTCAGCGGGCGCTCGAGAGGGACCGAGGGAGCAGCGGGGTAATCGAGACTGCCGGACGTGCCCGCCAGATCACTGACATCCTGCTCCTCGCGATCTCTGGTGAATCCCGCTCGCTCCAGCAAGCTGCCTGCCGTGACTGGCACATACCAGATCAGGCGATCCGCCGTGGCCAGGATGCTGCGCTCGTGGCGAAACTCCGACCAGGCATACCAGAGAGCCTGCGTGAGCAGCAGCACGCTGAACAGCGGCAGCCAACGCCAGCGCCCGCGCGGCAGCAGTCGTTCCAGCGGCAACAGACGCACGGCAACCACTAGCAGCACCGCAATGCAGAGCACCAGCATGGCCAGCGCCACATTCGTCGACGTGGAAACGCCCATGGCCTCGACCCCGCCCGGCGTGAGCAGCAGATTGAGCACGAAGTAGTTGAAGTAGAAGCCGAACATCTGCTGCAGCTTGTAGTTGGCCAGCAGGAACAGCAGCGTCAGCAGGGCCGCGATGTGGACGACCGCCGCCAACAGCGGGGACGCCCGCCCGCGCCTTACGCCCCTGGCGTAGAGGGCCTGCAGCAGGAGCACGGGGCTGGACAGCAGCACCGTCTGCACCAGCGCGGCAATGAGCAGAAACACGGCAGCGCCCGGCCCTGCCACCGCGGGGGCAGCCAACACAACAAGAACGCTGACGGTGCACAGCAGCGTCAACAGCACACTGCGAAGTGGCGCGATAACAGGCATGGCAACGAAATCCTGGCAGGCAGGCGCGATGAATTTCGTGGCAGTCTAGAAAGGCCAGATTAAGCGGACATTAAGAGCCGATCAGAACTCGTACTCCAGCAGGAAGCGGAAGGTGTAATCAGGGGTAGTGTCGTTCAGGGGCAGGATCAGCCCGGTTTCCCAGGCCCACTTCGCTGTGCCGCCAGTACGCACAAGACCGGTCAGGACCGGGCCGATGCCGCGGGTGAACTGGTCGGCATAGAGCTCTACGCCGGGCTCCAGGGTCTCGCGCAGACGATAGCGCCATTGCGCCGACACGAAGGTCTCGAATTCGTTGTCGATATCCGAGCCGTATTCATACTCCAGCCCCAGGTTGAGCGTGCCCACCCAGGGGCCCCATTGCCGGCTGGTCAGCACGGCCACAGCGGCTTCCGAGATGCTTTCGCTGCGTTCCCGCTCGAACTCGAACAGCAGGCCCCAGTCTGCCGCGTACTGGCCCTGTTCGGTGAGCTGCACCTTGACCTCGGCTTCGTAGCCCTCCAGCCGCAGCCCGCTGCCGGGCTGCTTTTCGGCCAGCAGATAGGCCTCGGCGAAGACGCGCTCGCTGAGGGAGCGGCCCAGGCCGATGCGCTGACGCAGGATGTCCGACTCCAGCGGGTCCGGGTCCGTCTGATACAGCGTGCGAAACTCCAGCTCCCGCTCCAGCGGCTGCACGTAAGGGTCGTAGACGCGCCCGACTCCATTGTGCTGAAACTCCACGTCGGCGGCCGCCGGGATCGCACAGCTCCCCCACACTGCCAGCACAATGACCCCTCTGCAGGGCGCCTGCACCCTGATGTTGACCCACCTCATGTCGATGTCTCCCGTTTCCTTGCCGCCTGCAGGCGTGCCAGCACGATGGCCACCAGACTGGCCAGCACGGCCGCCAGATACAGACTCAGCTGCACCCCGGTCGGAGTCGCCTCGTATCCGAATGCCGCCTGGAGCATTTCGCCGGTAAGGGAGGATTCCATCACCAGCGCACTGCTGTCCCACAGGGGCTGCTGCCCCGGCAGCAGGTCTGCCTGCTCAAGATTGTAAGTCGCCTGCATGACCATGCCGCCACTGGTCATGGTGGCAATGCCTGCACAGGTCCACAGGCAGGCCCGCCGCGAGAGCGCCCGCAGTCCGTAGTAAAGGAAGGTCCCGAAGCTGAGTCCTATGCCGGTGCCGATCACTGCGCCTGACATGATGGAGGCCATCTGCCCGGCCTGTACGCCAAAGGCGTAGACATAGAGATAGACCTCCGCGCCTTCACGCGCGATGGACAGGGCCGCGGCCAGAAGACACAAGGCCAGGACGGCCCTCGAAGGTCGGCCAGAGGTCAGCCGCAGCGCCTGCGACGCAATCAGGTAGACGTGCAGGACCAGCGCCATGGCCACGCTCAGCAGCATGAGCGCGCTGATGATTTCCTGTCCAAGCCCCTCAAAGAGCATGGAGATCGGGTCGAGGAACGCCGCGTACGAATAGGCGCCCGCCACCCCCAGTGCCAGACCAACCGGCAGCCAGCGCAGACGATGCCCCAAGGCCACCGACGATGCCATGAGCATGCAGATCAAAAGCACCCCTTCCAGCACCTCGCGCAGCACGATGATGACGGCACTGATCATGCGGCGACTCCTTGCCCGTATTGACCTGCGATGCGCTTATTCAACGATGACCTTGCCTTGCGCGGTGCGCGGATTGAACTCGCCGAAGAAGGGATACTCGCCCGGGGCCAGCGGACCGATGAAGACGATGCCCTGGCTGTTGCCGACGATCACCTTCTCGCGGTTCAGCTCGTAGCTCTCGAACTCCTCGGGGGTGGCATCGAGATTGCGGATGATGAGCTTGACCTTGGTATTGGCAGGAATCCGCACCTCGGCCGGGTAGAAAAGATGCTCGCGGATCTGAATCTCCACCTCCGGCGTCTGCGCCAGCGCAGTCGGGCCTGCCCCGCAGGCCAGCAGCAGCGCAAGGGCCGCGCACCAGGGCGCCGCAGGGCGTGGTCTGCCTGTGTCTGAACGTGTCACGCTGCCTCCTCTGGCATGCCTGCAATAGTGCCACCTGTGGCGGCCGGAAAGTGCACCAGCACCAGCAGTCCGCCCAGGTCGGAACTGCCAAGTTCGATACCGGCATGGTGCATGTCGACGATGTGTTTGACGATGGCCAGGCCCAGCCCGGAGCCGCTGACGCCCGAATCGTGCTGATCGCCATGCAGGCGGTAGAAGCGATCGAAGACGCGCTCGCGGTACTGCTCGGGAATGCCGGGGCCGGAGTCCTCCATGCTGCAGCGCACACCGTGTGCGTCTGCTGCCACGCGCAGCCGTAGCCGCCCCCCTTCCGGGGTGTACTTGCTGGCATTGGCCAGCAGATTGTGCAACAGCGAACGCAGAGCTGTCGCGTCCCCCAGCACGGTGCAGCACGCCCCTTCCAGCTCGAATTCCTGTCTGCGCTGCAGGATCTGGTCGAAATCCTGACTGACGACTTCCTGGGCGAGCGCATGCAGGTCCAACGGCTGGAAGCGGGTCGCATACTCATTCGGCGCCGTGCGGTTGAGCTCCAGAATCTGCTCGACCAGATGCCCCATGGCATCGATGCCCTCGCGCAGCTCGCGGGCGCTGGCCCGGGCCGCGGGCGCCTGCAATTCCTGCAGCAGATTGTGCACCTGCACCTTGAGAATGCTGATCGGCGTGCGCAGCTCGTGGGCGGCATCGGCGGCGAAGCGTTTCTCGCGTTCGAACGAGCCCTGCAGCCGGCGCAACAGGTCATTGATGGATCGGCTCAGCTGCGTCAGCTCACGCGGCACTTGATCCAGTCGCACCGGACTCAGATCGCTGGCCTCCCGGGTCTGGACCTGTCGCGCCAGGGTCTGCAACGGCCGCAGCCCGAAACTGACGAACAGCCAGATCAGCGCAGCGGCAAGAGGCACGCTGACAATGGTCGGCACCACGGCGTCCAGGATGATGCCCTCCGCCAGATCGTAGCGGATGTCGATGCGCTGAGCCGTCAACACCCAGTGCGACTGCTGCTCATCCAGGATGACCAGCACCCGCCAGCGATAGCCGCCGAAATTGACCTCGCGAAAGCCGACCTCGAAGGGGCTCATTGGCACGACCGGCGCCAACACCGAGCGCAGGATCATCCCGCCCTGTTCCGTGAAGATCTGGTAGGCAATCTGCATCTCGTCGCCCAGCTCAGGATTCGCCACATTCGGCAGCACCAGGTCCTGCACCACCCGTCCCCCGCCACTCAAGGCGGAAGGATTGAGCAGACTGAGCATCTTGGCGTGCTCGAGCAATTGCTGGTCGAACAGCAGCTCGGCCTCGACCATGCTCTCGCGATAGCCACGGATGGCCGACATGAAACTGACCAGCAGGATGAGCGCGCTCACGCTGAGCGTGAGGAAGATCCGGATCGAGGTCATGACAGGGAATGCTCGGCGCTCAGTGGACACCTCCGCCTTTCTTCACGACATAGCCCAGTCCGCGCACGGTCTGGATGAACCCGGCCGGCAGTTTCTTGCGCAGATTGTGAATGTGGACTTCGACGGAATTGCTGCTGACCTCCTCGCCCCAGCCGTAGAGCTTGCTGTCCAGCATGTCCCGGGTCTGCACCTTGTTGGCGCTCTCCATCAGGGCCTTGAGCAGCATGTACTCGCGGCGCGACAGCGTGAGTGGCTCGCCGGCCAAGGACACCTCGAGACTCTGGGTGTCGAGTGCCACCTCGTCGATCACGATGCTGGCACTCTTCACGCTGCCCAGCCGGCGCTCCAGCGCTCGCAGCCGGGCCAGCAGTTCGTCCATCTCGAAGGGCTTGGCAAGGTAGTCATCGGCGCCATTGTCAAGGCCGGCTACCTTGTCCTGGGTCTTGTCGCGGGCGGTCAGAATGAGCACGGGATTGGTGAACTGCGCACGGCGTGCGCCGCGCAGAACCTCCAGACCATCCATGCCAGGAAGCCCGAGATCCAGCACCAGGATGTCCGGCTTCGCGGACTTGAGGGCAGACAGCGCCTGATCGCCTCGACTGACGTGATTCACGCTGAAGCCGGCCGTGCGCAGGGCCTTCGCCACGGCCGCCGCCAGCATCGCGTTGTCTTCCACCAGCATGACTTGCATTCGGGTTCCTGTGCCTCAGCGCATCTGCGCGAGCATCTTCTCGATTTCCTGACGGCGCCCTTGATCGGCAATCTCGCGGCCCGGTCTGGCCGGCGCCTGCAGCGCCTTCTGCAGATACTGCCGGGCTTCCTCGAACTTGTCGCTCTTGAACAGATACTCGGCGTAGAAATAGTTGGCGTCAATCGCCTCCGGTCCGATGGTCAGGCCCTGGCGCAGCAGGGCAACGCCCTCCTCCTCGTCGCCGAAAGCTACCGGCCACCCCGGCACGTTCAGATAGAGCACGCCGAGGCTGGTGTAGGCGGAACCTTCCATCGCATCGCCATTCAAGGCGATGGCCTTCTCCAGATCGGCCTTCGCGGCCCTGGCGGCGGACAAGGCGCCGAGCCCGCCTTTCACACCGGCGTAGCTGGACTTGATGATGCCGCTCCAGATCCAGGCCTCGGCACTGTCCTGCTCGGCTTCGGTGACCTTGCGCGCCTCCTCGATCAGCACGCTGAAGGCTTCCACCTGGGCATCCCCCTGCGTCAGGTAATTGATCTCGGCCCAGCGATCCTGCAGCGCAGTGACGGCCGGACTGGTCTGGGCCTGGGAGCCCGCGGCCCACAGCCATGTGACGAGCAGAGCAAGATGTCGAATTTTCATAAGGCTTCTCCTGGATGGTTTTAATGGGGTCAGAGACATGTTTCGCCTGCGTCAGGGCTGCTGCCGGGCAAAGCGCTGAATCACGGGCAGCGCCTTGCGCAGGGCCCTGTCGGTGACAACAGGCAGCACGGCATTGATCACGGCATACAGACGTTCGGGCCAACCGAGCACCACGGTGCCACGACGGTCGCGCTCGATGCACTGCAACACCTGCCGGGCCACCTGCAGGGGATCATCCATGGCATTGCCGAGGGCATGATTCATCGCCACCACCCGTTCGCTGTTGAGCGCGGTGCGCGTGGCGCGTGGCGCGATGTGCAGCACGCCGACACCGGTAGCGGCCAGCTCCCGGCGCAGCGCCTCACTGAAGCCGCGCAAGCCGAACTTGCTGGCGCAGTAGACACTGAAGCCGGGGTAACCGATGCTGCCGAAAGCCGAACCGATGTTGAGCACCAGAGCTCCGGGCTGTGTCAGCAGCCTGGGCAGCAGCAGGCGTGTCAGCAGGACCGGCGCGGTGAGATTGAGGGCGAACTGGCGCTCTATGGTCTCGGCAAGCGTGTCCTGCAGAAAGTTCAACTCACTGATCCCGGCATTGTTGATCAGCATCGACAACGGGGTGTCGGCGCAGAACTCGCGCACCTGCTCGCGCGCGACCGCCTCGGTCAGATCGACCGCCAGCCAGCGATGCGCTGCGCCGGCGCAAGGCAGCGCGCGGGCCAGCTGTTGCAGTGCCACACCGTCACGTGCCACCAGCAGCAGCTGCGCGCCAGCCTCGGCGAGGGTGAGCGCGAGCGCGCGGCCGATGCCGCCAGTGGCTCCCGTCAACAGAATCGTTCTGCCATGCACGCGCATGAGCGTCTCCTCAGGCCGCACTGCGCACGGCAGTCGGGACAGAATGATCGAGCACGCTGTCGAACACGCCCTTGTAGAGACGGTAGAACATCTTGGTGCTGTGAATCAGCAGCGCCTGATCCGCCGGCTCGGTGAAGCGGTTCATCAGACTCTCCAGATGCTGGATGTGCGACTGATCGATGCTGCCGTGAGAGCGCAGATAGCTGAATGCGCGTTCCGGAAGATTGAGCGTCGCCTTGATCTGATCGGCAGCGTGATCAGCCAGATTCACGCTGGTGCCCTCCAGCACATGCACCATGCCGAAGAAGCCGATGGGGTCGCGACGATTCACCATGTCCCAGGCGTAGGCAATCATCAGCTCGGTCTGCATGGCCGGCTGACTGCGACGCACGGCTTCCTTGTCGCCACCGCAGACAGCGATGTCGTTGAGGATCCATTCCTGGTGGCCGATCTCTTCCTCGATGTATTCAGCCACGGCCACGCGCAGCCATTCGCGGCTCTCGGGCAGTCGTGCGCCCACCGCCATCAGCAGCGGCACGGTGAATTTCACGTGGTGATAGGCCTGGGTCAGATAGGCGATGTATTCATCCAGCGTGACATTGCGTGCCATGCAGCGGGTGATGATCTCGCTGCTGACCAGCGCCCTCTGCTCGCCGGCGGTTTCCTGCTTCAAGGTGTCATAGAACATGGGGCATGGTCTCCTTTCTGGGGGTATGAGTGTCGTCATTGGAGGCGCTGTAAAGCGCTTCGAGCGTGGCGGCGAAACGCTGCGCAATCTGCGCGCGACGCGGTCGGCCATTGCTGGTGAACAGGTCCGTTTCCAGCCCGCTGCCACGCAGCAGCGGCTCGTTCAAGCGGGCCCAGCGCTGCACGCGGGCATAGTCGGGCAGTGCGGCATTGATGGCGGCGATGCTGGCGTCGATGTCCTCATCGCTGATGCGGGCGTGGCGCGCTTGCACCAGCGCCACGCAGTAGGGACGTGAATCCCCGAACACGATGCTCTGCGCGATGCAGGGACTGGCCGCCAGCTGGGTTTCCACCCATTCCGGACTGATGTTGCGCCCGAAGCTGCTCACCAGCAGGTTCTTGCGGCGACCGTCGAAATGCAGATAGCCATCGTTGTCCTGGTAGCCGAGATCGCCCGTCGCCAGCGGCGCGCTGTCGTCCGCGCTCAGCCAGGACGCCTTGTCGCCGGCATAGCCCAGAAAGCGCGGGCCGCAGACCTGGATCTCGCCCTCGTGAATCGCGACGCGCACATGCGGCAGCGGACGTCCGAGGCTGCCGTTGCGACGCTGACCCGGCGTGTTCAGGCTCACCACCGAGCCGCACTCGGAGAGTCCATAACCTTCGAAGGCCGGAATGCCGAACTGCCAGGCACGCTCGAGCAACAAGGGGTTCACGCTGGCCCCGCCCACAGCCACGAAGCGCAGGGAGTCGGGCAGTTTCCAGCCGGACGCGGCGCTCATCACCAGGGCTTCCAGCAGTTGCGGAATCAGGATCAGGCTCTGCGGGCGGCAGTGCGCGAGCACATCGAGAAAGGCTGGCAGAGAGAAGCCGCTGGCGCCGTTGAAGCCCAGACGCTGCTGCGGCACCAGTACCACGGCGGCCCCCCTGCGCAGCGGCGCGTGCACGCCGGCGACATTCTCCAGCAGGGTGGCCAGGGGCAGCACACACAGGTGGCGCGTGATCTGACAGGACTGCGTGGCGGCCACGATGGAACTGGCTACTGCCTCCAGATGTGCGGCACTCAGGCAGGCGCCCCTGGGCGTACCGGTGGATCCTGAGGTAAAGGTGATCTTGCTGGTGCCCCCGGGCAGGGAGTCGGCGCGTGCGGCCAGCGCCTGCTCGCTGCGCTCGAGGCGGCGATAGTGCAGGCCCAGCAGCGTCTGTGACGATGCCGGCTCGGGACTCTGCGCCGCCACCACCGCGTCGGGCAGGGTGGCGTCATGCAGCAGCGCATCGACTGGCACGGTGTCCAGCGCATGCCGCAATTGCCCCGCAGCGAAGAAGCCCGGCAGCGGCAGCAGCGTGATGCCGGCCACGCCGCAGGCGATGTCGGCGATGACCCAGGCCGGCACATTGTCGGCGGCCAGCGCCAGCACGCGGACACGATCCTGACGCAGACGCCAGATCAGGCGACGCACTGCGCGTTGCAACTGCTTCCAGGTGTAAGCCGTTTCCAGGGCGGTGTCGAACACCAGCAGGGCGCTCTCGTCGCCCCGGGTCGCGGCATTGGCATTGATCGCAGCCCACAGCTCACGCATGGAAGGATTCCTCGCTGAAGGGCTTGAGTTCGGCCACGATGCGGTCGATTTCGGCAGCGTGTTCGCGCAGCAGCTTCTGGGCAAACTCGTTGCTCTGCAGGGTCTGATACGCCTGCACGACATCGCCGGCCACGACCCAGGGGCGATTCGCGTAGTAGCTGCCCCAGGCGCCGGCCTGCTCGCCAAGACGTCGCGGATCGGCCTCGCACAATGCCTGTGGCGCGAAGCCCAGTCGATGCAGCAGCGCGCTGACCTGGGCAGTGGCAGTAAAGGTGACCCAGCGAAAACCGGCGCGATAAAGCACCTGCGTCAACACAATGAACAGCAGCTGGCTGCTGCCGCGGGTGCCGGCCAGATTGCCAGTCTCGATCAGCGAGGCGCGCGGCACGGTTTCGCCGAGGCGCTGGCCGAGCACGGCCTCCATGGGCTGTTCCAGGTAGTTCTCCACGAAGAAGCGCCCTGCCTGTCCGGGGCGCAGGCCCAGCACGCCGGCCACTTCGCCATCACGCCAGCTGGCCATCAGCAGGGGCAGGAAATGGGAGATGTCAGCGTCGTAGGTCTCGGCGTAACGAGCATGAATGAACTGCTCGATCTGCGTCCTGTGCAAGGCAAGCGGGGAATGCAGGCTGAGCTGCTCGGACGCGGCAGACGTGGCGAGCGGAAAATTCCGGACATTGGCAATACTGGTGCAAAGCGGCGTGGCTGACATGATCGGGGACTCCGTATTGGCTGATCATGTCGCCACTGTAGGACGCGAATCTTAATTGACTATTAAGAACGCAAGGATTCTGCAGCTCACTCGCGGGGCTCTTCCGAGAACACTTTGCGGCCACTGAACATCGCGGAAATCAGGCGGTTAGCTTCCTTGATGTCGCTCAACACCACGGCGCCGATGTGCAGCTCGGCCGACCAGCGCCAATAGGGATTGCCGATGCCCCCGGAGGATCCGCCAGAGCAGCTTCAACGAGAACCCCTCGCCCAACCAGGCCTGCAGGATCTTGAGATCGACCTCATCCCCCCTGCTTCCCGCGGGTTTGTATGCCACAGGAGCCGTGACATATCATGCGGACATGTCGAATTTTCAGCACAATTCCGCCGCCCAGCCCCGCGACGTGCTCTCGGTCACCAGCCTCAACCGCCTGGCGAAATCCCTGCTGGAAGGGCATTTCCCCAATGTGCTGGTGGAAGGCGAGATCTCGAACCTGGCGCTGCCGGCCTCCGGCCACTGGTATTTCACCCTCAAGGACGAAGGTGCGCAGATCCGTTGTGCCATGTTTCGCAATCGCAACCTGGGCGTCGGCATGCGCCCGCGGGACGGCATGCAGGTGCAGGTGCGCGGGCGCCTGAGTCTGTACGAGGGGCGCGGGGACTATCAGCTGATCGCCGAGTCCGTCGAGGAAGCCGGCGATGGCGCCCTGCGCCGCCGCTTCGAGCAGCTGAAGCAGAAACTGGCGGCCGAGGGTCTCTTCGCCAGCGAGTGCAAGCGCCCCATGCCCGCCCATGTGCGCCACATCGGCGTGATCACCTCGCCCACCGGCGCCGTGATCCGCGACATCCTGAGTGTGCTGCGACGCCGCTTCCCGGCTATCGCCGTCACCGTGCTGCCCGTGCCGGTGCAGGGGGTGGAAGCGCCCCCCGCCCTCGTCAAGGCCATTGCCACGGCCAATCGCCGGGCAGCGGAGCTGGGGCTGGATGTCTTGATCGTGGGGCGCGGCGGCGGCTCGCTGGAAGACCTGCAGGCCTTCAACGACGAGAGCGTGGCGCGGGCCATCCATGGCAGCGAGCTGCCAGTGGTCAGCGCCGTGGGCCATGAAACCGACATCACCATTGCCGACTTCGTGGCGGATCTGCGCGCGCCGACCCCCTCGGCCGCCGCCGAGCTGCTGAGCCCGGACCAGAACGAGCGGCTGCAGTCGCTGGAAGGCATCACCCTGCTGCTGCGCCGGCTCATTGGCGAGCGTCTGCAGCACGCTACCCGCGCCCTGCTCTGGCTGAGCCGTCAGCTCAAGCATCCAGGGCGCCGCCTGCAGGAACATGCACAGACCCTGGACATGCTGGAGGGGCGCTTGCTGCGTGCCACCCGGCAACGCCTGACAAACGCCGGGCATCTGCTGGCGCGGGGGCAGCAGAGACTGACCCTGCACTCCCCCCTGACGGTGATCCGCCAGCAGGGCCTGCGTCAGGGCGCTCTGCAGCACCGCCTGCAACGCGCCATGCAGCAGAGCCTGCAGCGCCAGCAGGCCGCCCTTGCGGGACTGGCGCGGAGCCTCGACAGCATCAGCCCCCTGCAAACCCTGCGGCGGGGCTACAGCATCACCTGGACCGAGCGCCACGAGCTGGTGCGCGACGCGCGGCAACTCTCGCCCGGCCAGACACTGCAGACCCGGCTTGGCAGCGGTGCCGTGCGCAGCACCGTCGTCGCCATTCTGCCCGACGCTCCACTTCCTGATGCGTGAGCCCCCGGAGTCCTGCATGCCCCTCGCCCGCTGCCTCGCCCGACTGTCACTGCATCTACTGGCCCTGCTGTGCAGCCTTGCCCTGATCGTCCCCGCGCTTGCCGTGCCGGTGGACGCACTGCCGGCTTCCGCCGCGGTGCCCGGCGGCGTGGCGGTCCTGCCGACGGGCATGCAGGCGGTGTCTGCCCACTACCGCGAGTC
>Ga0255216_1000064_pt1 | contig 29073 bp, 26 predicted proteins | sample Miss_Atlam_RepA__FD_189934 | JGI IMG/M metagenome (GOLD analysis project Ga0255216, IMG submission 189934) | Freshwater microbial communities from Mississippi River, Louisiana, United States - Miss_Atlam_RepA_8d | ecosystem: Environmental > Aquatic > Freshwater > River | place: USA: Louisiana... | reverse complement strand
CATCTCGAACAAGGAAGCCAAGGTGCTGGAGAAGGACTTTCAGCTGTTCGGTGGGAACAGTGACTAATCGTTGACAGGTGGGGGATCGGTGCTTAGAATGCGCGAACTTTGAACGACGGGCCTTCGCAGGTTGTTCAAATCCCGCAGAAAAGGGGTCTTAGCTCAGCTGGGAGAGCGCAACGCTGGCAGCGTTGAGGTCATCGGTTCGATCCCGATAGGCTCCACCAAATTACTTGTGATGTCCTACCTGATTCCTGTCTAACTAACTGCCTCTCTAATTATGGGAGGCAGGCAATCCTGAACCTCGTTTCAGCACATAACGGCCTTGTTAGAAACCCGGATAGTCGCGACGTGCATGACCTGAATAAAGTTGGCGAGGACGACCAATTTTGTAGGAGTTGCTGATCATTTCGTTCCAATGTGAGACCCAACCTGGCGTTCGTCCAACCGCGAAAATCACCGTGAACATCGAGGTCGGAATCCCAATGGCCTTCAGGATGATGCCCGAGTAGAAATCGACGTTGGGATACAGCTTGCGTTCCACGAAGTACTCATCCTCGAGCGCAATTTTTTCGAGCCGCCGCGCTATTCGGAAAAGGGGGTCATTTCCCACACCTAGTTCCGCTAGTACCTGGTCGCATATCTTGCGCATTACCTTGGCTCTCGGATCGAAATTTTTGTAAACGCGGTGTCCAAAGCCCATCAGACGGAAAGAATCATTCTTGTCTTTCGCGCGATTGATGAATTCTTCGATACGAGACTCGTCGCCAATCTCATGCAACATGTTGAGAACTGCCTCGTTGGCGCCACCATGCGCCGGGCCCCAGAGCGCCGCAATACCGGCAGAAACGCAGGCAAAGGGATTGGCTCCAGTCGACCCGGCCAATCGCACAGTGGAGGTAGATGCGTTCTGTTCATGATCCGCGTGCAGAAGGAAAATGGTATCCATCGCCTTCGCCAGAATAGGGCTGACCTTAGGCGCCTCGCAAGGTGTGCTGAACATCATGTGGAGGAAGTTCGCGGCGTAGCTGTAGTCGTTGCGCGGATACATGAAGGGCTGCCCAATGGCATGTTTGTAGCACATGGCCGCGATCGTCGGCATCTTCGCTATCAGTCTGTGTGCAGATATCCTGCGATCTTCGTCCTTCGTTATGTCCAGCGAGTCGTGATAGAAGGCTGCCAGAGCACCGACGACCCCTACCATGATGGCCATGGGATGCGCATTCATGGGGAAGCCCTTGAAGAACTCGCACAACTTTTCGTGCACCATCGTGTGGTAGCGGATGTCGTTTTCAAAGGCAGCTTTCTGCGTGCGGTCAGGTAACTCGCCGTTCAGAAGCAGGTAGCAGGTTTCAAGGTGGTCTGATTTCTCTGCTAGTTGCTCGATTGGGTAGCCTCTGTGCAGGAGAACTCCCTTGTCGCCGTCAATGTAGGTGATTTTCGACTCACAAGACGCGGTAGACATGAAACCAGGGTCGTAAGTGAAATATCCCTTGGCAGTCAGGCCGCCGACATCGATCACTTCTGGGCCGATGCTGCCTCTCAGGATGGGCAGTTCGATGGTGTCCGTGACGCCTTCCAATGACAGACTGGCTGTTTTCTTCTTCATCTATAACTCCTGGCAATGCTTGTTCCTGAAAGGGGCATCCAGTGACGCCTGCAAGATTCCTGCGCGGTATTTTGTGCGGCTTTCTTCGTGCAGGCTTGATGATCCGGGAAACCAATTCTCCGGGCATTTTAGCAATGGCAAGCGCTTGAGAGTCAAGACAAATGGCGGCCTTGGCTGATAGTGACAATTTATTGTCATCATGCAGCGAAAAGAGGGTGGTTTTATTGTATTCCATGCACCAGGAGACTATACTCCCCGCCCAAGTTACGCAGGCAGGAATTGCAAGTGTAATCAAACAGATCGGTGGCTTTACGACCGATCATCCTCCCAAAACGCGCCCTCTGGCGCCTCATGGAAAAATAGATTCTGTGAACGACAAGCGACCGAAGAACCTCGATCTTTCGACGATCCGATTTCCCCTGCCAGCCATTACATCGATTCTGCATCGCATCTCCGGTGTGTTCATCTTCGCCGGCGTGGGTGTGGTGTTGTGGCTTCTGAATGAGTCATTGAGCTCACAAGACGGTTTCGCGCGGACATTGCAATGGCTGGACATGCCGCTGGTGAAACTGCTTGTCTGGGCAATTGTGGCTGGATTGCTCTATCACCTAGTCGCCGGTATCAAACATCTCGTCATGGACATGGGAATCGGTGAGACGTTGTCGGGAGCGCAGAGCGGAGCTCGCCTGGTGCTCGTCGTTTCCATCATTCTTATCGCACTTGCAGGAGTATGGTTGTGGTAACAAATGTCACAAGTTTCGGCCGCAGTGGTCTGTATGACTGGGTTGTTCAGCGGTTTACTGCGGTATACCTCGCAATCTATTTCATAGGGGTGCTTGGATTCCTGGCATTAACGCCTGAATTGAACTTCGCGACCTGGAGTGCACTTTTCAGTGCCACGTGGATGCGCATCGCCAGCTTGGCAGCACTTGTTGCGATCTGCGCCCATGCCTGGATTGGTCTGTGGACGGTGGCCACCGACTATTTAACGACAGATTTGCTGGGCGGGGCGGCTACTGTCATCAGAATCGGTTTTCAATCGATCTGTGTCATCGTGATGTTCATATACCTCGTCTGGGGTATTCAGATTCTCTGGGGTGTATAAATGTCAGGCGTAAGAACTCTTTCTTTCGACGCAGTGATCGTGGGTGGCGGAGGCTCCGGCCTGCGCGCCGCACTGCAACTATCTCAATCAGGCTACAAGACCGCAGTCATCAGCAAGGTTTTTCCCACCCGATCCCACACGGTTTCGGCGCAGGGCGGCATAACCTGTGCCATCGCGAGTGCAGATCCCAACGATGACTGGCGCTGGCATATGTATGACACGGTGAAGGGATCTGACTACATCGGCGATCAAGATGCTATCGAGTACATGTGCAGCGAGGGTCCTAAGACTGTGTTCGAACTGGAGCACATGGGCCTGCCATTCTCTCGGACCGAAAACGGCCGCATCTACCAACGTCCCTTCGGTGGCCAGTCCAAGGACTATGGCAAGGGTGGGCAGGCTGCGCGCACTTGCGCCGCAGCTGACCGGACGGGCCACGCTCTGCTGCATACCCTGTATCAGGGAAATGTGAAGAACAGGACTGTCTTCTTCAATGAGTGGTATGCCACCGATCTGGTACGCAATCAGGACGGCGTTGTCGTTGGAGTCACGGCGATCTGCATTGAGACAGGCGAGACGGTATATGTGAAATCGAAGGCCACCGTTTTCGCCACAGGCGGAGCGGGGCGAATCTACGCTTCAACTACCAATGCCATGATCTGCACAGGTGACGGGGTCGGCATGGCGCTGCGTGCGGGGTATCCGGTCCAGGACATCGAGATGTGGCAGTTCCACCCAACCGGGATCTATGGCGCCGGTACACTGGTGACAGAAGGATGCCGCGGTGAGGGGGGGTATCTGATCAACAAGGATGGTGAGCGCTTCATGGAGCGCTACGCGCCTAATGCCAAGGACCTTGCCGGACGTGATGTCGTCGCTCGATCAATGATCCTGGAGATCATTGAGGGTAGAGGCTGCGGGCCGCAGGGAGATCACGTAATGCTCAAGCTCGACCATCTCGGTGAGAAGGTGCTTAACGCCAAATTGCCGGGCATCCTCGAACTTTCCCGCACTTTCGCACATGTGGATCCGGTGAAGGAGCCTATTCCAGTCGTTCCCACGTGCCACTACATGATGGGCGGCATACCCACCAACATCAATGGTCAGGCCTTGATGCAGGACGCCAGCGGCAAGGACAAGATCATCGAAGGACTCTTCGCGGTAGGTGAGGTTGCCTGCGTTTCCGTTCATGGTGCCAATCGTCTTGGTGGAAACTCGCTGCTTGACTTGGTGGTATTCGGTCGGGCTGCCGGCAAGCATATCGAGAGCATGCTGCGACAAGGCGTCGAGCAGCGTTCTGCTTCTCAGTCCGACATCGACCAGGCGCTTGTTCGACTTAATCGCCTGAACAAAACAACCAAGGGAGAAAGTGTCGCTGAGCTGCGTTCGACCATGCAGACCATCATGCAGAACCACTTCGGCGTTTTCCGCCGCGGTGACTTCATGCGTGAAGGCATCAAGAAGCTCGGCGAACTGCGTGATCGCATCGCCAACGTTGCCTTGACCGACAAGAGCAATGCCTTCAACACGGCACGCATCGAAGCGCTGGAACTGGAAAACCTGTTCGAGGTGGCTGAGGCAACTGCGATTGCAGCGGAAGCCCGTACCGAAAGCCGGGGTGCGCACGCACGCGATGACTTCCAGGAACGTGACGATGAAAACTGGCTCTGCCATTCACTTTACATGCCTGGCAGCAAGACCGTTTCCAAACGAGCAGTTAACTTCTCACCGAAGACAGTGGAGAAGTTCGAGCCCAAGGTCAGAACATATTAATTTGTCTCTCGTGGTCGACAGGATCACAGAGCGCGAGCAAAGGTAGAACATCGTGCAAGTCAGTCTTTATCGCTACAACCCTGAAATGGACACCAAGCCACGCATGCAGGACTATGAAGTGGAACTACCAGCTGGCAAGGACTTGATGGTTCTCGACGTGCTCGAACTTCTCAAGCGTCAGGACCCCAGCATTGCCTATCGCCGCTCATGCCGTGAAGGCGTCTGCGGTTCTGACGGAATGAACATTAGCGGGACCAACGGCCTTGCCTGCATTACACCCGTATCTGCTGCGACGCGTGCAGGAAGGATTGTGCTGAGACCGCTGCCAGGTCTACCGGTCATTCGCGACCTGGTGGTGGACATGAGTGTCTTTTACAAGCAATTCGAAAAGGTACAGCCATACCTCATCAACAACACGCCTGCTCCTGCAATCGAGCGTCTGCAATCTCCCGAGGATCGCGAAAAGCTGGACGGACTGTATGAATGCATTCTGTGCGCATGCTGCAGCACAAGCTGTCCATCATTCTGGTGGAATCCCGAGAAATTCATCGGCCCAGCTGGTTTGCTGCAGGCTTACCGTTTCCTGGCTGACAGTCGCGACACCGCGACTGACGCTAGATTGGCCAATCTTGAAGATCCATTCAGCGTGTTCCGCTGCAGAGGCATCATGAATTGCGTGGCGGTGTGCCCGAAAGGACTCAACCCTACACGCGCCATTGGCCACATACGCTCCATGCTCATGCAGCGCGCATCCTGAATTGCGCGCGTTTGATTGACAGCAACGGACGATATAAACGAAGCAGAGCGATCACTTCTCCACACACCGGGAAAACAACAAATGCACGAAAGCATTATGGAACATATGTGGAAAACCGGACATTTGTCCGGCGGCAATGCGTCCTACGTGGAACAGATTTATGACCAATTCCTGCTGGACCCAGGTTCGGTGCCGCAGGAGTGGCGCAACTACTTCGAAAGTCTCCCGCAAATATCCGATTCCCGCGAATCGGATATTTCACATTTGGAGATCCAGAAGTACTTCAAGGAACTGGGCAAGACCAGCCGCTTCAAACCGCTGCTTTGCGATGACGCTGTTGTCAATTCCGAGCACGAGAACAAGCAGGTTCAGGTGTTGCATTTGATCAGCTCTTACCGCGTTCGTGGCCACCAGAAGGCGCGGCTCGATCCACTGAACCTCATGCGACGTGAACAGGTGCCCGATCTTCAACTGGACTTCCACGGGCTTTCACCTGTCGACTATTCGACCGTTTTCCAGACGGGGTCACTATTCATCAAGAAAGACAAGGCAACATTGCGCGAGCTTGTCGAGGTATTGGAACGGATTTACTGCGGGTCCATAGGCTACGAATTCATGCACATCGTCGATCTGGCGGAAAAGCAATGGATCCAAAGACGCATAGAAGCGCACCTGGGTAATCCTGACTTCCTAGTCGAGGTGAAGAAACACCTGCTGGAGCGCTTGACGGCTGCCGAAGGCCTCGAGAAGCACCTTGACTCGAAATATCCGGGTACAAAGCGCTTCGGACTGGAGGGAGGCGAAAGCCTGATACCACTGGTTGACGAATTGATTCAACGCTCAGGCAGCTATGGCGCAAAGGAAATAGTCATCGGCATGGCACACAGGGGGCGCCTGAATATGCTGGTGAACACACTCGGAAAGAATCCCGCTGATCTGTTCAGCGAATTCGAAGGGCGAGCGACCTACAAGAGTTCGGGCGACGTGAAGTATCACCAGGGCTTTTCTTCAAACATCATGACGCCTGGTGGTGAAGTGCACCTTGCGATGGCATTCAATCCATCCCATCTCGAGATCGTGTCTCCAGTAGTTGAAGGTTCCGTGCGGGCACGTCAGGATCGACGGTTGGACAAGATTGGCAGCAAGGTGGTTCCCATCATCATTCACGGTGACGCCGCGTTTGCGGGGCAGGGCGTGGTGATGGAGACCTTCCAGATGTCAAAAACTCGCGCCTATTCCACCGGCGGCACCATTCACATCATTGTGAACAATCAGGTTGGGTTCACCACAAGCAAACAAGAGGACGCCCGTTCCACAGAGTACTGCACCGACGTTGCTCGTATGGTGCAAGCGCCTATTTTCCATGTAAACGGTGATGATCCAGAGGCTGTACTTTTCGTGACACAGCTGGCACTGGATTTTCGGTATGAGTTCAAGAAAGACGTCGTCATCGATCTGATTTGCTATCGACGACGCGGACACAATGAGACGGACGAGCCATCTGCGACTCAGCCGCTTATGTATACCCAGATTAGGCAGCAAAAGACGACGCGGACTCTGTACGCCGAAAAGTTGATTGCCGCCTCGCTGATAACTGAGGAGGAAGCAGAGTTCCTGAACTCCTCATACCGCAAGGCACTGGATACAGGCGAGCACGTAGTGAAGTCCCTGGTCAAGGAACCTTCGGTCGAGATGTTTGTAGATTGGAGCCCTTACCTCGGCCACGAATGGACCCCTCATTACAATACCACCATGAAACTGGATACGCTGCAGGGTCTGGCGCGTAAACTGGTGAAACTGCCGGCCGGATTGTCGCTGCACAAGCAAGTACAGAAGATCATTGATGATAGATTACAAATGGCTGTCGGCGAGAAGCCAGTGGATTGGGGATTTGCCGAAACCCTCGCTTACGCCAGCATCCTGACCAGTGGGAACAAGGTTCGCATCACAGGACAGGACGTCGGTCGTGGCACTTTCTCCCATCGCCACGCAGTACTTCACGATCAGAATACCGGTGAAGAGTACATACCTCTGCAGGCTATCGCCTCGGAACAACGTAGCTTCGCTATCTATGACTCCTTGCTGTCCGAGGAAGCTGTGCTGGCATTCGAGTATGGTTACGCGACAACGACACCCAATGCCTTGATCATCTGGGAAGCGCAGTTCGGTGATTTCGCGAATTCAGCACAAGTGGTTATTGATCAGTTCATTACGAGCGGTGAACACAAGTGGCAGCGTCTGTGCGGACTGACAATGCTCCTTCCGCACGGATATGAAGGGCAGGGGCCGGAGCACTCATCGGCTCGTCTGGAGCGCTTCCTGCAATTGTGCGCAGAGCACAATATCCAGGTCTGCCTACCCACCACGTCAGCGCAGGTCTTCCACATGTTGCGACGTCAGGTTCTGTGCCCTCTGCGCAAGCCCCTGGTGGTGATGTCCCCCAAGAGTTTGCTGCGTCATAAGGAGACAACGTCAACCCTCGATGAGTTGGCAAATGGAACGTTCCAGGTGGTTATCGGTGAAACCGACGATTTGCCGGTAGGGAAGGTCGAGCGCATTATCCTGTGCAGCGGCAAGGTGTACTACGATCTGCGTCAGGAGCGACGCAACAGGGGTATCGACAACATCGCCATCATCCGTCTTGAGCAGCTCTATCCATTCCCCGCGGAAGATCTTCGTGACGAAATGAAGAAGTTCCCGAACTTCAATGAAGTCATGTGGTGTCAGGAGGAGCCCATGAACCAGGGAGCCTGGTATTCCAGTCAGCATCACATGCGCCGAGTAACGCAGGAGATCAAAGGCAATGTGCCGTTGAATTACGCCGGCCGTGATGCTTCTGCATCTCCCGCCGCCGGATACCCCGCGCTGCATCTTGAGCAGATGCGTCGGTATCTCGATCAGGCCATGACACTTAACAAATAAGTTATTCAAATTTGTTCAAAAGGAAAAAACAATGACAATTGAAATCAAGGCGCCAACTCTCCCCGAATCGGTACCGGACGGCACCATTGCAACCTGGCACAAGAAAGCCGGAGATGCAGTCAAGCGTGACGAACTGCTGGTAGACATTGAAACCGACAAAGTTGTCATTGAGGTTGTCTCGCCAGCAGACGGAGTACTGCAAAGGATCATCAAGAACACTGGTGACACCATTGTCAGCAATGAGTTGATTGCGCATGTCGAGGAGGGAGCCACTGAAGCTGCACCAGTTTCCCCCGCATCCGCGGCCAAAGAGGAAGTCGCCATGGGCGAAGAGCCCATGCTGAGCCCCGCGGCCAAGAAGATCGCTGAGGAAAACGCGATTTCGATTGAATCCATCAAGGGTTCTGGAAAGAACGGACGAGTCACCAAGGAAGACGTGCTGGAAGCAGTCGCGCGCAAGGGAGCAGCGCCTGCCGCCGCCCCGACAGTGGCTGTTGCCGGCTCAGCTGCTGTACGCAAACCTGACCTGTCTTCTGGTCGCATAGAAGAACGCGTACCAATGAGTCGACTGCGTGCCAAAGTCGCAGAGCGCTTGCTCCAGGCCAGTCAGTCCACGGCTATGCTGACCACTTTCAATGAAGTCGACATGGCCCCGGTCATGGCCTTGCGCAACAAGTACAAGGATCTTTTCGAAAAATCGCACGATGGAGTCCGTCTCGGATTCATGTCTTTCTTCGTACGCGCCAGCGTAGAAGCGCTCAAGCGTTTCCCGGCGGTAAACGCATCGATTGACGGCAACGACATCGTGTACCACGGTTATCAGGACATCGGTGTGGCTGTTTCCTCACCGCGTGGGCTTGTGGTGCCTGTGCTGCGCAATGCGGATCATTTGAGCCTCGCCCAGGTCGAGGCACAGATTCGGGAATTCGGTGTCAAGGCACAGGATGGCAAGCTGTCAATCGATGAAATGAGCGGAGGCACGTTCACCATTTCCAACGGTGGAGTCTTCGGCTCCCTGCTTTCAACACCAATCCTCAATCCCCCACAAACTGCCATTCTGGGCATGCACAAGATTCAGGACCGACCAGTTGCGATCAATGGCGAGGTGCAAATTCGCCCCATGATGTACCTAGCACTGTCTTATGATCATCGCATGATCGACGGGAAGGAGGCAGTGCAGTTTCTGGTGACGATCAAGGATCTTCTGGAAGATCCGGCGCGCATCCTTCTGGAAATCTAATTCTGACGCAAAGTACATAGCGAGAAAATTATGAGCAATAAATATGATGTGGTAGTGATCGGCGCCGGGCCCGCAGGGTACGTTGCCGCGATTCGCTGCGCACAACTCGGCTTGAAGACGGCCTGCGTGGAAAAATGGCGCGACGACAAGGGCAACGCAGTCTACGGTGGGACCTGCCTGAACGTGGGTTGCATCCCTTCCAAGGCATTGTTGGACTCCTCACACAAATACGTCGAGGCGCGCAAGGATTTCGCAACGCACGGGATTTCCACAGGCGGCGTCACTATGGATGTTCCGGCCATGATCGCACGCAAGGCGAAGATCGTTGGCCAACTGACCCAGGGCGTGAAGTCGCTGTTCAGTGCGAACAAGGTTGAGGGCATTGCGGGATTCGGCAAGTTGCTGCCCGGCAAGCGAGTTCTGGTGACAAAGCAGGACAGCAGCACAGAGGAAATATCCGCCGAATACATAGTCCTGGCGGCAGGTTCCGTACCCATCAACATCCCGCCCACGCCAATCGACAACGAGACCATTGTAGACTCCACCGGTGCGCTGGAATTCAGCAGTGTTCCAAAGCGACTTGGCGTAATCGGTGCGGGTGTCATCGGTCTCGAACTTGGAAGCGTCTGGTCGCGCCTCGGCGCTGAAGTCACCGTACTGGAAGCCATGGACGCTTTCCTGCCGGCAGTCGATAGTCAGATCGCAAAGGAAGCTCAGAAAATCCTGACCAAGCAGGGGTTGGACATCAAACTCGGCGCCAAGGTGACTGGCAGCAAGATCAACAAGGGCAAAGGCAAGACTGTCACAGTCTCCTATACCGATGCAAACGGTCCGCAAGAAGCGACATTCGACAAGCTGATTGTGGCTGTTGGACGTCGTCCGCTGACCGAAAATCTTCTGGATCCTGCTGCAGGAGTGGAGCTGGACAAGCGCGGATTCGTCGTTGTTGACGACAGCTGCGCCACTGCAGTGCCCGGTGTATATGCGGCGGGTGATATTGTTCGAGGTCCGATGCTGGCTCACAAGGGCATGGAAGAGGGTGTCATGGTTGCCGAACGCATTGCCGGCAAGAAGACACAGGTCAATTATTCTCTGGTGCCATTCGTCATCTACACCCATCCTGAAATTGCCTGGGTTGGCAAGACTGAGCAGCAATTGCAGCAGGAAGGTCGCGAGTACACCACTGGCATATTCCCGTTCAGCATCAACGGCCGTGCGATGGCAGCCAATGATACGGAAGGCATGGTCAAAATCCTGGCTGATGCCAAGACAGATCGCGTACTTGGCTGCCACATCATTGGTCCGAGTGCCGCTGATCTTGTGCAGCAGATGGTGATTGCCATGGAGTTCAGTGCCAGTGCGGAAGATATCGGCTTGACCATGTTCTCGCATCCAGCCTTGTCTGAGGCCATTCACGAAGCTGCGCTTGCTGCCAACGGGCATGCCGTGCACATGGTCAACAAACGCAAGCGTTGATGCGCGATTTGCATTTATTTAAACAAGCAAGATGCACGAGGATGCAGAATGAATTTACATGAATATCAGGCGAAACAGCTGTTTGCCGAATATGGGCTGCCGGTCTCGAAGGGATTCGCAGTAGACAATGCAGAAGACGCGGCAGCTGCTGCTGACAAGCTCGGCGGTGAAAAGTGGGTGGTCAAGGCCCAGGTACACGCCGGTGGTCGCGGCAAGGCAGGTGGTGTCAAGCTGGTATCCAGCAAGGACGAGATCAAGGCCTTCGCTGAGAGGTGGCTGGGCAAGAATCTGGTGACTTACCAGACTGATTCCAACGGTCAGCCCGTAAGCAGAATCCTGGTCGAGACCTGCACGGATATTGCCAAAGAGTTGTATCTCGGCGCCGTGGTTGATCGCTCCTCTCGACGTATCGTGTTCATGGCGTCGACAGAGGGCGGTGTTGAAATTGAGAAAGTAGCGGAAGATTCTCCCGAAAAAATCCTGCGTGCCATTATAGATCCACTATGCGGAGCTCAGCCCTATCAGGCACGTGAACTGGCTTTCCAACTGGGCCTCAATGATGTCCAGGTCAAGCAGTTCACACACCTCTTCCTCGGACTTGCGAAGCTGTTCGCGGATCTTGATCTTGCCCTTCTCGAAATCAATCCGCTTGTGATTACCTCAGAAGGCAATCTGCATTGCCTTGATGGAAAGATAAACATTGACGGCAACGCGCTGTACCGTCAGCCCAAGCTGCGTGCAATGCATGATCCGAGTCAGGACGATGAGCGCGAATCACGGGCGGCGAAGTGGGAACTCAATTACGTGGCGCTCGACGGCAATATCGGCTGCATGGTGAACGGTGCCGGTCTCGCTATGGGGACCATGGACATCGTTCAATTGCATGGTGGCCATCCTGCCAACTTTCTCGATGTGGGCGGCGGTGCTACCAAGGAACGAGTGACGGAAGCGTTCAAGATCATCTTGTCCGACACTAATGTTCGGGCTGTGCTGATTAACATTTTCGGCGGCATCGTTCGTTGCGACATGATTGCTGAAGGGATTATCGGTGCAGTGTCCGAAGTGGGTGTGGCGGTGCCGGTCGTCGTTCGACTTGAAGGAAACAATGCTGAGCTTGGCCGCAGGGTGCTTAGTGACAGTGGTTTGAATATCATTGCTGCAACTAGTCTCACGGACGCTGCAGAAAAGGTGGTTGCCGCCGCAGGGGGTGTGAAGTGAGCATTTTGTTGACAAAGGAAACCCGTGTGATCTGCCAGGGATTCACAGGTTCGCAGGGGACGTTCCACTCGGAACAGGCAATTCATTATGGCACCCGCATGGTCGGAGGGGTCACCCCAGGGAAAGGCGGTCAGACCCATCTAGGACTTCCCGTCTTCAATACCGTGAAGGACGCAGTTCGCAACACCGCTGCCGAGGCGTCTGTGATCTACGTTCCGGCGCCTTTCTGCAAAGACTCAATCCTTGAAGCAGCATTTGCAGGCATTAAGTTGATTGTGTGTATCACAGAAGGTATCCCCACCCTCGATATGCTTGACGTCAAGGTAAAGTGCGACGAACTGGGCGTCCGTCTTATCGGGCCTAACTGCCCGGGCGTCATCACGCCCGGGCAGGCCAAGATCGGGATCATGCCAGGCAATATCCACAAACCAGGTAAAGTGGGTATCGTGTCGCGCTCAGGGACACTAACCTATGAGGCTGTCAAACAAACCACTGATTTCGGATTCGGGCAGTCCTCCTGTGTGGGAATTGGGGGAGACCCGATTCCAGGCTCTAACTTCATCGACATCCTCGGGCTATTCGAGAAGGACGATCAGACTGAAGCTATTGTCATGATTGGAGAAATCGGTGGCACGGCAGAGGAAGAGGCCGCAGCTTATATCAAGCAGAATGTCTCTAAACCGGTAGTTTCCTATATTGCGGGTGTGACAGCCCCTGCGGGCAAACGAATGGGTCACGCTGGAGCCATAATTTCCGGAGGCAAAGGCACAGCGGCAGAGAAATTTGCCTCCCTTGAGGATGCAGGTGTCACTACTGTGAAGAGTCTTGCTGATATTGGCAAGGCGATCAGCATGGTAACTGGCTGGTAGCTAGTACCGGTACACGAAACCGTAGGTGTGTACTCCAAATTCCGTTAAATTTTATACGCCAGGAGGTTCTAAAAAACGGATGTGCTGTGTTAGTCTTGCCCAAGAATTCGATAGGGAAAGCCGAATTTGACTAGGAAAATGAAAGTGTTACCTGATTAAGTTACCTTAAATCTCATTTTTTCTTCTTTGAGTAAAAAAGTAACTGATGCTGGTGATGCGATGCGAAATGGAGCGTCTGCCGATTCTGTTTAGGGAGGAACGTGCGGGGAGTCCTGGCAGAGAAGACAGGATTTGTTTCAATCAAACACAAGTTTTCAGGGTGCGTCGCGGGCAGTCCAGCACAGTCTGCATCAACACTCTGACTGGTAAACACAATAATAGGATGGCACATGAATAACCGTCGATTTTATTACAAGGTTCTAGCTCCTTTCGCATCGTTGATGGTAGCTGGCGCGACTCAAGCAGCTGAGGTTGATACGAGCATCATCGATCAAGCCTTGAATATCATAGATCAACAAAACCAGGCCGCAGCTGCTTCCCAGGAGAACGTCACCAGATTGTCCAACTCCGCAAGCACTTTGTTTGAAGAGTTCAAGCTGGAGAATGACAACCTGGAAGCGATGCTTGTACTTAACGCCGGCCTGCGCAAGCAGATCTCCGTGCAGGAAGAGAACATCGCCACCCTTCAACAGTCCATCACCGACGTAGCAGTTGTAACGCAAGAAATGCCCCTGCTGATGTCAAAGATGTTGACTAGCATTGAGCAATTCATCGAACTCGACTTGCCCTTCCAACAGGAAGAGCGACGAGCGCGTCTCCAGTTCGCTCGCGATGCGATCGACAGCCCAGACGTCTCCGTAGCTGAAAAATTCCGACAGATTCTCGTGCTTTATCAGACTGAAAATAACTACGGACGAACTCACGAGACCTATCCTACAACTCTCAATATCGAAGGTGCTGATCGTGATGTGGACATTCTCCGAGTCGGGCGCATCGCGCTGTTGTACCAGACCAAAGATCGCACAATTACTGGCGCCTGGGACAAGACTGCAGGCACTTGGGTGACCCTTGACCCAATCGAGTACCGAACAGCAGTCCAGCGAGCTATCAGCGTATCCAGCGGGCTTGTATCACCTGCCATTATGGATCTTCCAATCGTTGCACCGGAGTCAGTACAGTGAAAAAAATAATCAAATTCGCAGGTATTTCCATGACTGGCCTTGTCTTGGCCATTTCTTCGCAGTCTTACGCACAGCAACCGGCGTCCACGCTGGCAGAGCTGCTTGATAACGTAGAGCAGGACCGCGTGGCGCAATCTGCCGAGCATCGTGAGCGTGAGCAGCGATTCCAGCAGCAAGCCAACCAGCAACAGCAAATTCTTGACGAGACCAAGGCGCGTATTGAACAGGAAAACGCAACCAACGCTGAGTTGACAACCCAATTTGACGCCAACCAACTGGTTATTGCCGAGCGACGAGAAGCATTGCGGACAGCTCGTGCCGACCTAAACGAGTTGCTTGGCACCATTCAGGGCGTTGCCGGTGACTTCAGAAGCATTTTAGAGAACTCGTTGGTCAGCGCCCAATACGATGGCCGTGAAGAGTTCCTCGACGACTTCATCTCTCGAGTTGCCAGCGACACCGAGCAGGTGCGTATCGATGAGATCGAGCGTTTCTGGTTTTTTATGCAGCAGGAGTTAGTAGAGTCTGGCAAGGTTGTCAAATACGACGCAATGGTCAGTCTGCCGTCTGGCGAGCAGTCCACTCGCACAGTAACCCGAATCGGGGCTTTCAACGCTGTTGCCGACGGTGAATACCTTAGCTACTCCGGCGCTATTGGTCACCTTCAAGTGCTGCCGCGTCAACCAGCTCCCGATGTGGTAAGCCGTGCGTCAGCGCTTGAAAGTGCCACTAGTGGTATGCACCGCGTTGGTATCGACCCTACTGGTGCACTCGGCGGTAGCATGATGGCCAATTTGATCAACTTCCCCACAGCAGCCGAGCAGGTCCGCGACAACTCCGGGGTAATCGGATTCGCGATTATCGGCGTTGGTGCAATCGCAGTTTTCATTGCCCTTATCCGCTCATTTATTCTGACTATAGTCGCTGCTCGCGTGAATGCTCAGATCAAAAACGCGGACAAGCCCAGCAAGAACAATCCACTGGGTCGTGTGCTACTTGTAGCTGAAGCCAACCCTAATGTGGACACCGAGACTCTCGAGCTAAAGCTTGGCGAAGCCATCCTTCAGGAGACTCCTGCACTCGAGCGATTCCTGACTCTTATCAAGATATGCTCAACGATCGCACCTTTGATGGGCCTGCTTGGTACAGTGACCGGTATGATTCAAGTGTTCCAGCAAATTACAGTGTATGGCGCTGGAGACCCGACCATCATGGCAGGTGGTATTTCTATGGCTCTAATGACTACCGTGGAAGGCATTGTTGCTGCAATTCCCGCGATTCTCATGCACGCATGGGTGAAAGGGAAAGCCGACAACATCATCCATATCATGGAAGAACAGGCCACGGGAATCATTGCCCGCAAAGCCGAAGCAGCCAACAAGTAAGGCGGGAGCTTTCACGAGGATTACATTATGTTTTTCGCTCTGATGGATGCCTACGATGCGATCTTGGCATTTATGGATAGAGGAGGCAGTGTCCTCTGGGTCATCGCCATATTGCTCTTGGTCAAGTTCTCACTGGTGTTCGAGCGCTTGTGGTACTTGCATTCCACACATGCCAAGAAAGTCAAACAGACCCTTGCTACATGGAATGCCAGGACAGACAAGAATTCCTGGCGCGCCAGGCAAATTCGAATGATGATGCTTTCTGAGATATCGCTCGATTTGAAGTCAACGATGCCCTTGATTGAATCACTTGTTGTGATTTGCCCGTTGCTTGGCCTTCTAGGCACAGTAACGGGCATGATTGAAGTGTTCTTCGTCATGGCATTGACCGGAGGCGGCGACGCCAAATCCATGGCGGGCGGAGTTTCCAAGGCCACAATACCGACAATGGCTGGCATGGTAGGAGCGCTCTCCGGAATCTTCGCATCGAACATGCTCAAGCATAAGATGGAGAACGATCTGGAGCTTCTCGAAGATCACTTGGCCATATCCAATTAAACACCTTAGAAGGCATAAAAATGAAAAGTGGCTTAATGAAGAAAAGAAGCGACGAAGGGCCTGGGGAAATTGACCTTACCCCAATGCTCGACGTCGTGTTCATTCTGCTGATTTTCTTCATCGTGACCTCAGTTTTCGTGACAGAGGCCGGTATAGAAGTCAGCAAACCCCAGGCTTCAACCGCTGAACCAAAATCGAAAGATTTGATCTTGATTGCGGTCTCTCCGGAAGGGGACATTTGGATTGACGGTGAGCAAGTAGACCCAAGATTCATACGCTCCAGATTCGAGTTGCGACTGGCAGAGGCTCCAAACTCTTCAGTCGTCATTCAAGGCGACAGAGCGGCTACCAATCAGCACGTGATGGACATCCTGCGTGCTGCGCGCGAGGCTCAAATCGCAAACGTTTCTATTTCAACGGAGGCATAAACTATGATCGCGATAAGATGGTTTTTTTCGATGATAGTGGCGTTGCTTATCACCCTTGGTTTGTTCTTCGTCATGCAAGCGCTGATTGCTACTGGAGCGCAATTGGAGCAAAACGTCAACGTAGTAAAGATCGTTGACGCAACAATGCCAGAGATCGAGATGGAAGTTGTAAGAGAAATCGAGAAGCCCCAGCCGCTTGAACAACTCGATACACCTCCCCCTGATGTACCCGACCGCCAGGTTTCCATGGACGCAGGTCCGAATTTGGCGATCCAGCGTGCTGCTGTGCAGATCGATACTGACCTGTCTATTGGTGGTGCGAGCATCTCGATTACCGACGGGGAAATGCTTCCTCTGGTGAACGTTACTCCGACTTACCCAACGCGTGCTGCGTCTCGCGGGATTGAGGGCTGGTGTCAGGTAAGTTTTACGGTTACGGAAACTGGTGGCGTACGAGATGTAGTAGTAGTAGACGCCGAACCTCCGGAAATCTTCGATACAGCATCAATCCGTGCTGCGGAGAAATTCAAGTTCCAGCCCAAGGTCGTCGATGGGAAGGGTGTCGAAGTTCCAAATGTGCAATATGTGTTCCGCTATCAGCTCGAAGGTGAACAGTAATGTCGAGAGTATTTCTGCAGAGAAATCGTTCACGCCAAATTTTGACTGCTGTTTCCATGTCGGCAGTTTTTGTGTCCGCGCTTCTTTACTCTTTCAGTACAATGGCAGCTGAAGAGGAAGACGGACCTCGCGCGCCGCCTCCTACACGATCTTCTGACGTACTGACAGAACGCGTGTTCAATCAGGTGTCCGAAATTCAGGAGTTGATGAGTCCTGAGGAGGAGGGCGTACAGCCTGATTACGAGCGCGCCAAAGTCATTCTCGATGAGCTCAACGAGCGTTACGATCGATTGAACGACTTCGAGAAATCCACAGTGCTGAACTTCTACACGAATTACTATCTTAATACAGATAATATTCCCATGGCACTGGAGACGTTCGAGAAAATTCTTACTATAGAAAATCTTCGCCCCGAGTCTCGTTTGCGCGCCTTGATGGCGCTCGGACAGTTATATATGGGCGAGGAAAAGTTCGTTGAGTCAATAGATGCTTTCACACGCTGGCGTGAGCTTTCTGATGAGGAAAACGAAAACGTCTACTTAGGCCTTGCCAACTCTCATTACAACCTTTCACAGTATAATGAAGCGATTCCATTCTTAATCAATCACATGGAGATGCTCTCTGCTGCTGGTCGACCAATCGCCAAGAACATCTATGGCTTGCTAAACCTGATGTACATTGAACTGGAAGACTATGTTAACGCAGAACGCATCACCAAGCAGATGGTCACCTTGTTTGATGAGCCCAGCGATTGGCGTAACCTTTCCGCAATTTATGGCTATCTTGACAACGATAAGAAGCGTATTGAGACACTGTCGGTAACCTTTGCAAAAGGCTATATGTCGAGCGAATCAGAGTTTCTAAATCTCGCACAGTCTCTTGCAGGAATCGATGCTCCCTACAAAGGTGCAAGGGTACTTGAAAAAGGAATCCAGGACGGTGTAGTAGAGGAAACCGAAGAGAACCTGCAGCGACTCGTGCAGATGTACTTGCTCGCAAACGAGTATGAGATGGCACTTGCGCCTGCAATCAAGGCAGCCGAAACGGGCGAAACCGGTGCATCCTACGATCAGCTGGGATACATTTATTACATGATGCATGACTACGAGAACGCTGCTTCAGCTATGCGAGAGGCACTCAATCGCGGCGGCTTGGAGAATACCGGCGATGCTCAGTTATTCCTCGCGCGTGCTCTGGTTGAACTCGATCAATTTGACGAAGCTGCGGTGGCTGCGCGCCGCGCACAAGAGCTGGGTGAAAGCTCTGCTACGTCCTTCTTGAACTATATCGAGAACAGCAAGGCACGTTTCGAAAACCTTCGCATACGAAAGCAAGACGCGATCGACTTCTATCGTTCCTGAGTCATTCTTAACTTGAAATAATTTGGGCTTGCCCCAAGAGAAGGCCCGGCCGCTTAAGGAGTGACCGGGCTTTTTCATTACTAAAGAATACGAGGTTGTATTGAATGACGATTGAGGCAAGAAAGGAAACTCGAGGGTTTGAAACCGAGGCAAAGCAGCTTCTTCACTTGATGATTCACTCGCTCTACAGCAACAAGGAGGTTTTTCTTCGCGAACTGATATCGAACGCATCAGACGCGGCAGACAAGCTGCGCTTCGAAGCACTATCCAAGCCAGAGTTCTTCGAGTCCGACTCCAATCTGCACATCAAGATAGAGTTTGACAAGGATGCCGCTACCATTACGGTTTCCGACAACGGAATTGGCATGACACGCGACGAGGTGATCAGCAATCTCGGAACAATAGCCAAATCAGGGACCGCACAATTTCTTGCAAACTTGAGTGATGACCAAAAGAAAGACTCGCAACTCATTGGGCAGTTTGGTGTGGGTTTCTACTCCGCTTTCATTGTTGCATCAAAAGTGGAAGTGATAACGCGTCGAGCAGGCACCAACAGCGCCGCGGGGGTGCATTGGGTCTCCACTGGCGAAGCAGAGTATTCCGTGCAAACTGTCGATAAACCTCATCGCGGCACGCAGGTCATACTGCATCTACGTCCTGACGAGTCAGATTTCGCGGATGAGTATCGAATTCGTCATATCGTCAAGAAGTACGCAGACCATATCTCGATTCCGGTATTGATGCTGAAGAACTCTGTCAATTCGAGTAATGACGGCAATGAGGGGCCGCAATTCGAAGCAGTCAATACAGCCAAAGCGCTCTGGACACGTCCACGTTCCGAGATCAAGGATGAAGAGTACAAGGAATTTTACAAATTGATCTCTCACGATTTCGACGAACCTCTGACCTGGAGTCACAACAGGGTAGAGGGAAAGCTGGAATACACCGGTTTGCTTTACGTTCCCGGCCGCGCCCCCTTCGATCTTTGGAATCGAGATGCCGCACGAGGCCTCAAGCTCTACGTGCAGCGGGTATTCATCATGGATGATGCCGAACAATTCTTGCCACTTTACCTTCGATTCATGCGAGGAGTCATTGATTCAAATGACATTTCATTGAATGTTTCGCGCGAGATCCTGCAAAAGGATCCCATTGTTGACTCCATGCGGAGTGCGCTGACCAAGAAGGCTCTCGACATGTTGTCTCGGCTGAAACAAGAAGACGCTGAGAAGTACGGCAAATTCTGGAAGGAGTTTGGACAGGTGCTGAAGGAGGGACCCGGCGAAGATTACAGCAACCGCGAGAAGATCGCGGAACTGCTGTTGTTCTCAACCACTCAATTTGGCGGCACTGAGCAGGATCAGGGGCTTTCAGACTACGTATCGAGAATGAAACAAGAGCAAGCGAATATCTATTACATAGTCGCTGAAACCCCAGCAGCTGCGCGAAACAGCCCCCTCCTTGAAATATTCAAGAAGAAGGGGCTGGAAGTGCTATTGCTTTCCGACCGGATAGATGAATGGCTGATGAGCCACCTGCAAGAGTATCAAGGCAAACTCTTTCAGGACATCGCTCGCGGAACGCTAGATCTGGGCCCGCTCGAGGACACCGCTGAAAAGGAACTGCATCAGGCGACAGAAAAGAAATTCGAAGCGCTGACCAAGAGAGTCCTTTCTCACTTGGAAAAGCACGTCAAGGAAGTACGAGTGACTCACAGGCTGACTGATTCACCAGCCTGCCTTGTGATTGATGAGCATGACATGGGAGCTCAGATGCGTCGCATCATGGAAGCTGCCGGCCAGCTCCTTCCCGAAAGCAAGCCGATCTTTGAGTTGAATCCAGATCATCCGTTAGTACAGAAACTGGACCTGGAGGCAGACGAAGAGCGATTTGGAGATTTCGTGTCGGTTCTCTTCGATCAAGCCTGTCTGTCCGAAGGTCGCCAACTGCAAGATCCGGGCAGTTTCACTCGACGGCTGAACAAATTGCTGTTGCAGCTATGTGACTGACAGTCAGTCATTGCAGCTTGAGCAATGGGGCTCGTGAATGTGCGAGCCCCAACGCCTACATCGACTCAAGTGTCTGAAGGCCGAGAAGAGATAGTCCGGATTTAAGTATTTCAGCAGTCAACGCGGCAAGAGCGAGACGTGATTCGCGTTTGCCAGGTTCTGCCTTCAACACTGGGCATGCTTCGTAGAAGCGCATGAAGGTTCCAGCCAGTTCGTAAAGGTAGCTGCACAATTGACTGGGCAGACACTCGAGTGACACAACATGCAGAGTCTCTGGATATTGCAGAAGTTTCAGCAAGAGCGCTCGTTCTTCGGCAGTGCCGACATTTATCTCATTTGAAACAGTTTTTAGTTCGGCATCATCCCGTTTTCGCAGGATGCTGCGGATGCGTGCGTAGGCATACAACATGTACGGAGCTGTATTGCCCTCCATGGAAAGCATTGTTTCCCAGTCGAAGACATAGTCGCTAGTCCTGTTCTTGGACAAATCCGAATACTTGACTGCTGCCACACCCACCACTTCGCTTATGCGACTGCGCGCTTCCAGATCAAGCTCTGGATTCTTTTCTGTGACGACGATCAATGCGCGATGCACAGCCTCGTCGAGCAAGCCCTGCAGCTTTACTGTGTCTCCGCTGCGCGTCTTGAAAGGTCTGCCGTCCTTGCCCATCATTGTGCCGTAAGCAATATGCTCCAGTTGACAAGCTTCTGGCACGAAACCGGCCTTGCGAGCAATGGCGAAGACTTGCTGGAAATGCAGGCTTTGCCTCGCGTCAACGACATAAAGAATGCGATCTGCATTCAATTCCCGTCCCCGAAAGCGCAATGCTGCAAGATCTGTAGTGGCGTAGAGATATCCGCCATCTGATTTCTGCACGATCGCCGGCAGCGGCGCGCCTTCCTTGCCTTTGAATTCGTCGAGGAAGACGCATTGCGCACCGTCCGAGACACTCAACATGCCTTTGGCTTTCAATTCCGCTATCACCTCAGGCAACACGGGATTGTAGAAGCTTTCGGCTCGCAGATCGGCGTGAGCCAACGTTACACCAAGTTTTTTGTAAATAGCTTCACAATGTGCGAGGGAATGATCGATGAAATGTTGCCAGGCGCGCAGACAATCGGCATCCCCTTGTTGCAGCCGCACAACATATTGTCGGGAGAGTTCCGCGAAACCGGGGTCATTGTCGAACTGCGCCTTGGCATTACGATAGAACAGCTCGAGGTCCGCCAACTGCAATGTTGCTCTCTCCGGCTCTGACTGCAGGGAGTCCATGTAGGCTATCAGCATACCGAATTGAGTGCCCCAGTCGCCCACATGATTCTGGCGAATCACACGGTGCCCCAATGCTTGCAGAACACGTACCAGGCAATCGCCAATGATCGTGCCGCGCAAATGGCCGACATGCATCTCCTTGGCAAGATTCGGACCTGAGTAGTCAACGACAATGCTGAACGACTCCTGAGTTGGGGCTACGAGTGTTCCTGATTCAATTGACTGCGTGGCCTTTCGCGCTAGTTCTGATTCATTCAGGACAATATTGATGAAGCCAGGTCCCGCGACAGTCATGCTCGCAATTCGTGCGTCATCCTGAACTAGGGAAATCGTTTTATTTGCAAGGTCTCTTGGATTAAGGCGCAGTTGCTTGGCAGCACTCATCACGCCATTCGCTTGATAGTCGCCAAACTCAGGGCGCGAGGTATTGATTACATTGGCTCGCACTCCCGGAATGCCAGACGCCTTGCTCAGCGCGTCACTCAATAGTTTTTCCAGTGCTAGCTTGATGTTTTCCATGGTCCTCGGCTCCAAAAAAAATCGCTGGGTATTGTACACCATCGCACTTGAGCAATTGGGCCGATACAAATGCACTTGCTATACTGCGCTCCCAAACCTCGGTGGCCAGTCTTGACTCATGAGCAACAAACAATCTGTTTCCCTTTCTGGAGTCACCCGCGCTGTCGAGATTCTGACAATCAACAAAAATTGTGATTTGCAACGAGTCGACAACTTTCTGATCACACACTGGAAGGGGGTTCCCAAGTCGCACATTTATCGCTTGCTCAGGAAAGGCGAGATTCGTGTCAACAAGAAGCGAGTCAAGCCGGAGACCCGGCTGCATACTGGAGATTTGTTGCGTCTACCGCCCGTGCGCAAAGCACAAGCCATGGCGCTGGCGGTCCCAGGAACACAGTTGCTGTCACTGGTCCAGAATGCGGTTCTCTACGAGGACGCTGATTTTCTTGTCGTGAACAAGCCACAAGGTATTGCTGTACACGCGGGAACGGGCAACAGGGTAGGATTCGTAGAGGCGTTACGCTGGCACCACAAAGCAAGAGACGAAACAGATTCGTACCTGGAGCTAGCCCATAGAATCGACAAGGAAACCTCAGGATGTCTGGTCCTGGCAAAAAACGCTGCTGCATTGAAGTACGTGCAAGGTGAGCTCAAGGCACGCCGTGTTACCAAGATTTACCAGGCACTTGTATATGGCAAGTGGCCAGACGGCTTGACGAAAGTGGACGTCCCCTTGCAAAAGGTCGAGATCTGCGCAAGAGAAAAGGTAGTCAAGGTCAGTGAAGACGGAAAGCCAAGTTTGACCCAGTTCAGGATCATCAGGAAGTTGGCCGAAGTGACTCTGCTAGAAGCCCGCCCGGCAACCGGGCGCATGCATCAGATTCGCGTACATTGCCAGCATGCAGGGCATCCCATCGTTGGTGATCCCAAATACACAAGAATGCATGAGGCGAAACCTGACAACGAGCATCGTCTATGTCTGCATGCAGCTGCCGTCAGCTTCGAACTTCCTTCTGGCGACGGGAGATTGGAAGTGGAAGCACCCATGGGCGCAGTCATGTCCGCAACGATCGAACACTTTTCCAAATCCTCATCAAGATTGCGGTAATTCGAGAAATATCATGCCGTTGTAGTTTTTATTTTTGACACAAGCGAGCGAGGGGCCTATTATTGCGCGCCTATGGTTGAGCCCCCCGTACCAGACCACGTGGATGCACGAAAGACTTTTGCACAACGTGCTCACATAAAAGGGATAGTACCTGTCTCACGACTGGCACGATTCTGTGAGTTGCTTGCTGATTCAGCCAGTCAAGTGCAGATTTCGTTGCAATTCGGGCTTGATGAGAAGCATAGACGCATTATAAAGGGCGACATAGAGGCATCCGTGACAACTATTTGTCAGCGATGTCTCGAGCAGACGGACACCGTGCTGAAGGAATCCTTCAAACTTGGGGTGGTTGAGTCGAACGCCCAAATCGATCGCCTCCCGGATGATGTCGACCCTTGGCTGTCGGCAGAACCACGACTGTCCTTGCTCGATATCCTGGAAGAGCAACTGATGTTGGCAATGCCGATCGTGAGTTATCACCCCCTGGCATGCCAAGCGCTAGGCAGGACTGATGACGGTCGCAAAAGCAGCCAGTCTGGCAATCCTGTTCAGCGTGACGACAATCCGTTCGCCATCCTGAAGAAGCTCAAAGAAGAAAAGAAATTCAATTAAATGCAAGGTGGCCGCATCTACTTGTCACCACACTCAGGAGTCTCAAAATGGCAGTTCAACAGGTAAAGGTTTCACGCTCACGTCGCAACATGCGTCGCGCACACCACGCATTGACAGGGCCCACTCTGTCAACCGATCAGACCACCGGTGAAGTGCATCGCCGCCATCACGTCACTGCTGATGGTTTTTACAAAGGCAAGAAAGTGCTGGACCTTGGTGACAAGTAAGCTTGCAAGGTCAGTCACGCATCGCAATTGATGTCATGGGGGGAGATTTCGGCCCCCCAGTGACACTACCAGCTTCCATTCAGTTTCTGCGTGAAAACCCCGATGTCACGATGCTGCTGGTCGGAGACAGCGTTCTTGTAGAACCGTATTTGCGTGGCCTGGAAGACAGTGTCCGCCGCCGAGTGCAGATGACGCATACCTCTGTCCACATCTCCAATGAATCCAGCCCAGCAGAAGCTCTCCGCAACGCAAAAGACTCTTCGATGTACCTCGCCGTCGATCTGGTGAAACAAGGGGAGGTCGACGCCTGCGTCAGTGGCGGCAACACTGGCGCGCTGTTGATGATAGGTCGGCATTTGCTGAAAAAGATCCCTGGTGTAACCAAACCTGCAATTGTCGCGAACATTCCCTATCCTGAATCCGGGGAATCTGGCTTGTTGCTTGATGTAGGTGCCAACATCAACTGCAACGCTCGAAACCTGCAGGAATTTGCCATCATGGGAGCAGTGCTATGGCGTGTGTTGCGAAGAGTTGAACGTCCTCGCGTTGCGTTGCTCAACATCGGTGTGGAAGACCATAAGGGATCCGACGAGGTGAGGGAGGCGGCACGCCTTCTAGAGGATTCTCCGATGCTGGAATTCGCAGGCTATATCGAAGGGAACGAACTTTTCTCGGGCAAGGCTGACGTCATTGTATGCGATGGATTTGCCGGCAATCTTGCAATCAAGACCAGTGAAGGGGTAGTCACTCTGATGAAAAGGGTTGCCAGGCAGGCAAGCTTGGGTAGCCTGTTCTTCAGACTGCTCGGCATCTTGCTCAAGCCATTTCTGAAGAGCCTGAATGATAAATTCGATCCCGCGCAATACAATGGGGCCAGCGTACTCGGACTGCAGGGCATCATCGTCAAGAGCCATGGCAATGCAACTGTGAAGGGCTTTGAGCGTGCCATCAATCAAGCGATGCACGAAGTCCGGTTCAATGTTCCCCGTGTAATTCAGGAACACGTGGCGACAATTCACGTCGAATCTGCCGATCTTGCCACCAGTTGATTATTCAGGATCACACCATGAAAAATTTCGCCTTCGTGTTTCCAGGACAGGGGTCTCAAAAACTCGGGATGCTAGCCACACTGCATGAAGTTCATTCCGAAGTCCGAGGTACATTCGATGAGGCCTCTGATGTGCTTTCCATGGATCTCTGGAAAATTGTTTCCGAGAATCCCGAAGGCCTGCTCGATCAGACTCATATAACCCAACCCGTATTGTTGACCGCATCAGTTGCCATCTGGCGTGTATGGCAAACTCGAGGATACGCAAGCCCACGCATTCTCGCAGGACACAGTCTGGGAGAGTATTCGGCGCTTGTATGTGCTGGAGTAATTGCTTTTGGAGATGCCATCAGAGTCGTGCATAGACGAGGTCAGTACATGCAGGATGCAGTACCCCAGGGCACAGGCAGCATGGCAGCGATCCTTGGTCTTGAGGATGAAAGGATAGAGGCAATCTGCCGCGAAGTTGCTGGAAGTTCAGTCGTCGCACCTGCCAATTACAACTCAATCGGCCAGACCGTTATTTCCGGAGAGAGAACGGCGGTGGAGCGAGCCATGCAGGCCTGCAAGGACGCTGGTGCGAAGCGCGCCTTGCCACTTAATGTAAGCGTACCGTCCCATTGCGAATTGATGCGCTCAGCGGCTGAGAGACTCAGTGAGGAACTTGTCAAAATCAAGTTCAATCCCGCCCAAATTCCTGTGGTACAGAATGTAGACGGAAGAATTGCAATGACTACCAATGACATCCGAGAGAATCTGCTGAGGCAGCTTTATTTGCCTGTACAGTGGGTCAGGTGCGTTCAAACAATCAGCCAGCAAGGCTGCCACTTGCTGGTGGAGTGCGGACCAGGCAAGGTGCTTGGCGGCCTGTCAAAGCGTATAGATGCGCTGATACAGACTTGCGCGACTGAAGATCCGGACAGTTTCTCAGAAGCTGTGCAGATGATTTCGTGAAGGTCTGAGCGATGACAGGACAAGAATCGGTCGCCTGATTGAGGCCAACTAACTACATGACAACAGAAATCAAGAGAATTGCGCTTGTTACAGGCGCCAGTCGCGGGATTGGCAAATCCATCGCCTTGGAACTTGGTCGTCAGGGCTGCATTGTTCTGGGGACAGCCACTTCCGATAAAGGTGCCACGGATATCACTGATTACCTGAAGCAAAGTGGCATAGCTGGTCGGGGTTATGCGCTTGATGTAGCTAGAACTGATTCAGTGTCAGCTGTGATGGAGCAAATAGAGCGGGATTTCGGACTACCTTTGATTCTGGTGAACAACGCTGGTATCACCCGCGATAACCTGCTGATACGCATGAAGTCCGACGAGTGGGATGATGTCATAAGTACCAATCTGAGCGCTCTATATCGCGTCTGCAAGTTAGCTCTTAAAGGCATGACCAAAGCTCGCTGGGGTCGTATTATCAATATCAGTTCCGTCGTTGCCTCCAGCGGCAATGCGGGCCAAACGAACTATGCAGCATCCAAGGCAGCGGTCGAAGGTTTTTCAAGGTCTCTGGCGAGGGAAATCGGTTCACGTGGCATTACGGTGAATTGCGTGGCACCCGGCTTCATAGACACTGACATGACTCGTGCTTTGCAGGAAAAGCAGATCGAAGTACTCATGTCGCAGATTCCGCTTGCACGCTTCGGAACGCCTGAGGAAATAGCTGCTGCTGTAGGCTTTTTGGCCTCTGATTGCGGTGCGTACATTACAGGCGAGACTCTGCATGTCAACGGTGGAATGTACATGGCATAAGGCATATGTAAATTCATTTAACTGATTGATTTTAAAATATTTTAATTTCAATTGGGGATATATTTAAGTGTTTAAGATTACAACCCGCTGAAAATAGATGTACACTTAATATTTGAATTGTTCAGGTTGATCCAAAAGCAACCAGCTATAATCGAAAAGCAGTATCAAAAATCAGTTTTTAGGAGCTAATAATAGTTATGAGTAGCATTGAAGAACGCGTTAAGAAAATCGTCTGCGAACAACTTGGCGTGAAGGAAGAGGACGTAAAGGCTTCTTCTTCTTTTGTAGAAGACTTAGGCGCTGATTCTTTGGATACTGTTGAATTGGTAATGGCCCTGGAAGAAGAATTCGAGACTGAAATTCCGGATGAGGAAGCCGAGAAGATCACCACTGTTCAATTGGCTTGCGATTACATCAACAAGCACTTGTAAGCGAACTCAGGCTACACAACAAAGCTACTCCGGAGTCTCACCGGAGTAGCTTTTATTTTGTCTGAAGTATTCAATTCCTAATGACTATCCTTATTCATCTGTTCTGGAGAGTGGCGCAGTGCACGGCAGAAGAGTGGTTATCACTGGTTTGGGGCTTGTTACACCACTGGGCAATGACGTTGAAAGCTCTTGGTCCGCCATTCGTGAAGGTCGCAGTGGGATTAACATGTTGACGCATTTCGATACAAAAGACTTCACCACGCGCTTCGGTGGTTCCATCAAGAACTTTGAGTGCACACAGTATCTGAACGCCAAGGAAGCACGCCGCATGGATATCTTCATCCAGTACGGACTGGCCGCTGGCATCCAGGCAGTGGAAGACTCCGGGTTACTCGACACAGCGCTCAATCGCGAGCGTTGCGGCGTTGCGATAGGATCTGGGATAGGGGGCATAAGTTCGATCGAGGAGAGTTCCGAACTGGTGAGAAGTGCCGGGCCGCGCAAGATATCTCCGTTCTTTGTACCGGGTGCAATCATCAACATGCTTGGTGGAACATTGTCCATCCGCTACGGGTTTCAGGGGCCGAACATCGCCATTACGACCGCATGTACCACTGGCACACACAATATCGGCGTAGCAGCCGACATGATTCGCAACAACCAGGCTGAAGTCATGCTTGCGGGCGGAGCAGAAATGGCGACGTCACCCGTCGGACTGGGTGGGTTCTGCGCAGCCAGAGCCCTGTCCACACGCAACGACGATCCTCAACGAGCGAGTCGTCCCTGGGACAAGGATCGTGATGGCTTTGTCCTGAGCGACGGCGCAGGCATTCTGGTGCTTGAAGAGTATGAGCATGCCAGGAAGAGAGGTGCACGCATCTACGCTGAGCTGACAGGGTTCGGTATGAGCGGGGACGCGTTTCACATGACGTCACCGCCGGAAGGTGGCAAGGGGGCGGCGCTGTGCATGCACAATGCACTCCTCAATGCCAACGTGAACTTGCATGATGTGGACTACATCAACGCGCACGGGACATCCACTCTCGCCGGTGACATTGCGGAAACTCAAGCGATCAAGAGTGTGTTCAAAGAGCATGCCGCGAAACTGGCGATAAGCTCGTCAAAATCTATGCTGGGACATCTGCTCGGGGCATCGGGCGCCGTGGAAGCCATCATTTGCGTGCTGTCCCTCCGAGATCAGATCATCACCCCGACAATCAATCTCGAAAATCCCGATACAGAATGTAATCTCGACTATGTGCCTCATTTCAGCCGAGACGCAAAATTGAACGTTGTCCTTAGCAATTCCTTTGGGTTCGGGGGCACCAACGGAAGTCTGGTGTTCTCCAGATTCAGTTGAGACTGGCCGGTCCTTCGATGTTCAGCCGCACTTGCCCTCTGGTGACGACATGCTGGTGAACGGGCAATCACAAGACACACTGGATCTTTCCGATCGGGCCCTGCACTACGGTGATGGGGCATTTGAGACATTGCGGGTGGAGAACGGACGCGCTGCGCACTGGAATCGTCATTTATTGCGCTTGAGAAAAACCTGCGAATTTCTGAAAATCCCTCTTAATATCAAATCG